>UMCX01002567.1_pt1 | contig 212531 bp, 261 predicted proteins | sample 1964341 | NCBI WGS metagenome assembly UMCX01 (sample SAMEA4835979, study PRJEB28245) | human gut metagenome | biome: gut microbiome; material: fecal sample | place: Denmark | collected 2008
ATAAATGATTTTAAAGAAAGGAAATATTGATATGATAAAATACATAAAAAGACTACTTAATATATTGATTATATTTTCTATTTGTGTATCAACTTTAAATATAACTAACAACATCCATGCTATTGCTACTATACCTAATTTAAAGTCAGCAGCTATCGACTCTACTGTAGGTGGTGTAAGTTTAAATTGGAAATCTAATAGCACTAGTGGTGCTTTTTACAAAGGATATACATCAACTGACGGTGGAGTTACTTGGAATACTATACCAATGATAGACTTTAATAATCAAACAAATAGTGATATTGTTAAAGTTCTTCAAATTTATCCTGAGGTAGGAGAAAATCAACTAAAAGACTGGGTTGTAAAATCTGGTTATGGCAAAGGTAGACTTGATGTAAGTGCAATAAATATGACTAAATTTAACGAGTCGCCAGATAGGTACCTGTATAGAACTTCAGATGGATGGAATTATGATGTTATATTCTTTGGAACTTGGGATAGAAACAATTTCTATGACCTAAGTTCAAAATCCTATAATGTGGTTAAACAATTTATTAACGAGGGTAGAGGTTGTATCTTTGGACATGATACAATATTATGTAATTCTGCTTTAGTAACTGATACAAGAGAATTTTCATATGGTGGTGTAAAAAACGGACAAAATTATTTTAATGCTCTAGCTACCGAATACTTACCTATATTAGGCTATGTACAAAATGGATATGTTGGTGGTTCAGAAGTTGTTATTATGAAAACTGGCTTATTTACAACATTTCCTAATCAAGTAGGTGAAATAGGAGATAAACTTCATATACCAAATTGTCATTCTTGGGGGCAATATATTAAATCAGGTTATGAAGATAATGTATGGTTAAGATACACATCGTCAAGTTTAAATAACAATCAGAATTTCTACTTAACAACATATAATAACTGTGCTATGATTCAGACTGGGCATTCTAGCGGAGCAGCAACGGTAGATGAGCAGAAGATATTAGCTAATTTGATTTTTTATTGTTATCAGGTTACAACAAAAACTTCATCCACTGACTATTCAGCTACAGATAAAACAGCACCTACAACACCAGTATTAGATATTGAAGGTTCAAAAGTAACTTTATCAGCTGAGGACTTAGGTACTACATATTTACATAAGATTGCAGTTTATGATAAAAGTAATTTTAGAACACCTATAGGTGAGACTAATACAACAACGACAGTAGTAAAAACTGGTTTAGGCGGTTATAGATATATTATAGATGATAGTCCAAGCACAAGTTGCACTATGTTTACTGGCAGTTCAACAACTTCATCTGAGATTACTTATAGTACAAATGATTTAGGTAAGTACTTGCATGTTGCAGCATACGATAAGGTAGGAAATATATCAGGCACTACGACTTTGTATTTAAATTTCAATACAATTAGCTATAATGCAAATGGGGGTATTAATGCACCAAGTACACAGATTAAGTTTTTAAATCAAGGTATTAATATTTCAAGTCAAAAGCCTAGTAGAGTGGGATACGATTTTGTAAGTTGGGCTGTTGCAGGAGGAAATAACTATTATAATCCAGGAGATTTTTACAATGAGAATAAAAATTTAAGTTTAACAGCATTTTGGGTAGCGCAAGAATATAGCTTAGATATATACTCTAATGGTTCGATGTCAAATGTAGCAGGTGATACACACTATAGCCCAACCACAGCTACAGGTATAAACTTAAAGTTTGATACAGGCAACCATAATAGAGTAAATGTAGCAACACGAACTGGTTATATATTCAAAGGGTATTACGATAAGACATCAGGTGGTACTCAGGTTTATGATAGTTCTGGTGTATTTAAACAAGGTATTTATTGGAATGCATACGGTAATTATATAAATCCAAATAATTTAGTTGTTTATGCACAGTGGACACCAAGAAGTGATATACACTTTAAAGTTAATCATTATACTCAAGATTTAAAGTCAGAGACTTACACATTAAATAGTAGTGAAGATTATAATAATGGGGTAGCTGATTCAACTATTAACTTAAAAAATTATGCTAAGACTATAGATGGGTTTACTTATAGTGGAGGTTCTTTAAAAGGGTTAAATAATGATAAAACTGCCCCTAAGAATAGTTATATATCTACAACTACAGTAAATCAAGATGGTACTTTAGTATTTAATTTATATTATACAAGAAATACATATACTTTAAATGTTAAAAATGAAAATAACAGTGGTGATAATTCTTTTGTTTTATACTATGAGGAACCGTTAGTTATTCCAGACCCAGTAAAAGATGGCTATAAATTTTTAGGTTGGTATAAAGATGTAAGTAACTCAAAGCTAACTAGTAATGGGGTATCTGATTTAGGTGGTGGTTCTTCTAATTTTATAATGGGTACTGCTAATACAACTATAACAGCATCTTGGTCTAAACTTCCAGAGTTTAAGGATGAAATAATTTCAGCTGATTTTTATGAAGGTCAGGATATAAATTTAGCGAATTTAAAAAGTCTAGTAGTGTTGAAAGATGCTGATGATGCTTTTGGAGCACCAGTATTGAATATTGATAGTGTAGTATATAATAGCACAGGTAAACAAGATACAAATTTTGATGATTCTTGGAAATTGAATACATCTTCTTCGAATTTAGGCACTATAACTATAAATTATAGCTGTGATGACATTATACCAGTTGATAACAATATAGCGGATAAGAAATTCGATATAGTAAGAGTTTATTATTCGAGAACTGTAAATTTAATTTATAATGATTTACCTAGCATGACTTTAGATTCATATGTATACACTTATTCAGGAGATGATTCTTTAACTAAGGATAATATTGATAGTTTTATTAAATCTTTTGTAAAAGTAAGTGATAAGCAGGATAGTATTGATAATAGTCCTTGGTGGTCTAAGTCCGAAACAGATTCTGCTTTACAAAGTAATATAATTGTAAGAGGTGTGTACGATATTGTAGTTGATTCAGGTTATGAGCGAGGACATGAAAATACTACAAGACAAATTAAAGCTATTACATCTTTGTCCGACTTATATAGTTTAAAAGACACTAATAAAGAGGCTTTTAATGCAATACGGAGTTTTAATGTTGAGTTAGATTCACAAGACCAGTGGGGTAAATATGTGTCTGGCAATTTATCAAAATATGCAAAAGATAAAGGGGTAGTTTCAAATTCTGAAAAAGATACAGTGCAAAGTAGGTCAGATAGGTCAATTTTAGTTATACAGACTGATGATACAACTTATAATAATGCTTATGAACAAATAAGATTTGTTTCAGGAGCATACTTATCAAGTGTAGGTAAAAATACTTATTGGGGTGATTCTGAATACGGTAAGTCTAAACTTGAAAATGTGTTAAAGTTAGGTAGTCTGGTTATGAAGGACGGAAAACTTTCTAATAAGGTGACTATTACAAATGAGTATGTTGGCTCTGTTACTAAGATGAATAATGAGCATATAAATATTGAAGTAAATTATTTCAAGAGTAAATAAATTATTTAAGGAGTTTTATTTGTATGATTCTTTATAGAAATGAGTCAAAAGCACATAATGTACCTAGTGCAGTACCTCTTTTAATGCTTTTTGATGTTTTAATGTGTATTATATTTTCTATAGTTACTGTGATTAGTTTAGTATCGAATAAGTTTAGTATTTTTTATTTAATACCTATTTTTATTGGATTAGCTGTCGGGTTTTTTTGTGACAGCTTTTTCAATTGGTGTATAGGATGTAAATATGATATAAGGAAGGATAAAATTATATTTACTTATAGGTTAAATGGATTAGGTATGGATGCTAAAGAGACTAGAGTAGTTATATCTAGTGTAGATTCTTATAAAGTAAATAGTAATAAACAATATGTTTTAGTTAAGGGTACTATAATTAAGAAACCACCTATCGGTAAGTCAACCACATTAAAAAGTATAAAGTTATATTATGATTTCAGTTTAGAAGATAGTAAATGTTTATTAGATAAGTTAATAGACTTAAAGGAGGTAAATTAAGTGATTGCAGTTACAGATTTAACTTTATTAAAGGATGAGAACTATGGATTACTACTACCTTTTGTGCAAGATATAAATGTTACAGATATAAATTGGAACGGTATGCATCTTTGGATAGACGATTTAACAAGGGGTAGATATATGTCAGATGTTAAATTATCTGATGAGTTTGTAAATTCTTTTGCTATACGTATATCTAATGTTGCAGATAGAACTTTCAATAAATATAATCCTAAATTAGAGGCTGAGACTGAGGAACTTCGTATTACAATTATACATGATTCTGTATCACATACTGGAACATGTATATCAATACGAAAGACTCCTGCAGTTAAACGTATTGAATTTGAAAAGTCTATCAATAATGGTAGCTATTGTAGTAGAACAGTTGCAGATTTTATCTCTAATTGTATTAAGGCAAAACTAAATGTAGTAATTTGTGGACTTCCAGGGGTAGGTAAAACGGAGTTATTAAAATATTTAACAAATTATATTCAGCCGAGAGACCGAGTAATTACTATTGAGGATACTCTAGAAATTCATTATAGTAAAATTAACGTTGGTTATGATTGCTTGGAGTTTAAAGTAGATGAAAATACGTTCACATATGTAGATGCCATTAAAGAGAGTTTGCGTCTATTACCACAATGGATTCTGCTTTCTGAGGCTAGGTCTAAAGAGGTTAAGTATCTAATAGAGTCTTTATCTACTGGAGCTAAGTGTATAACAACATTACATACAGATGATGTTACTAAAGTTCCAGACCGTATAGAAAATATGTTACAGAATGAAGATGTAAGTGATAGTTTTAAAGACCAGATTTATGAGTTCTTAGATATAGCTATTCTTGTTGATAAAAGTATTGCAGTAGATGATGATGGAACTGAGCATATTGAGCGTTTTATAAGTCAGGTAGCCGTTTATACTCACAACAAGGATAAAAATATTTGTAACTTAATTGTAGATGATGGTAAATTAGTTAATGAGCAAATACAAGATTCAGTTTTAAAAAAGTTTAAGTTAGCAGGAATTAATAATCCATTTAGTTACTATAAGCAAGATTGGGGTAGTCAGATGGAGCAGGTTTATGCTTATAGAGCTAGTTTAGAGAATAGTGGGGTTGTAGTTGATGAATAAGTTAAAGTCAATTATTAGTTTATATAAATTATCTGTGTTAAAAAGAGAGTTACAGACTAGAAAATCTAAGTTTACTCCTATTATAGCAATTGTATTATGTGTTTTAGGAGTTATGATTCCAGTATTTTGTGGAACTTTGTTGAAACTTAATATAGTAGGTATGCTTGGAGTTAGTTTAGTTTTTATTCTTTGTATACCTACATTATTAATAAATAGAGTATCTTTTGATTATCAGCAAAAACGTTTTACAGATATTACAAGTTATATGGAGCGGCTTATTTATGCTTATCAGAAGAGTGGTAAAATTTATACAGCTCTTAAAGATGTACATGATGTAGCTGATAAGGACATGGCAGATTTAATTAGTGAAGTTTTATCATTTATAGATAATGGTGAGGCTGAGGAAAATCTTTATAGAGAAGCTTTTAAGATTATTGAAGATAAGTATAAATGCTCTAGACTTATAACTTTGCATAATTATCTTGTAGATGTAGAAATACACGGTGGTAAAAGTGATGATGCTTTGCAGATTCTTATTAATGATTTAAGAGATTGGGTTATACGTACTAGAACTTTTAGAATGCAGAGAAAGAATGTTAAAAATAAAGTTTTTCTTTCTATTATGCTAGCTATTGTTACCTGTGTAGCAGCTTTGTTTATGGTTCCAGTTGAGTATACAAATGAAATGGCTAACTCTCAAACATATCAGTTGTGTACATCTATAATATTATCTTTGTACATTATACTTTATGATTATACTGAAAAGCTTATAGGTAAAAGTTTCTTGGATTTAGAATTGGATGGGGATAGAGAAGATTTATTTTATCGTGCAAAGAATCGTATAGATAAATTTGATAAGTCTAAGTCTTTAAAATTAGGTATGGTATATATTTTTATCTCTTTGGTGACTATTATTGTAGCTTACTTTCTTGATTATCTAGTTTACGCTATACCGCTTGTCTTTATCTTTCTAGTTGCAGCATATAGACCATTTGGGCTTTATAAATCTGATACACAACGTGTAGAGAATGAGATATATAAGGCTGTCCCAATTTGGGTACGTAATTTAACATTACAGTTACAGGTTAATAATGTTTCAATATCTATTCAGAATAGTTTAAAAGATGCACCTTTTGCAATAAAAGATGAGATTGAAAGACTATTGATTGGTATTGAGGAAAATCCTACTTCTATCGAGCCATATGATGCATTTTGCAGTAGTTATTCTTTACAAGATGTAAGATTAATTGCAAATCATTTGTATTATATGACTAATTTTGGTTCAGATGATATGCTTAGTCAGCTAGATTATATGGTTAAGCAAAATGCTCAGATGACTATAAATGAGGAAGAGATTAGAAATAGCGATGCACTTTCTGTATTAAGTTTATTAGTTTTAGCTCCTATGATTATTAGTATGCTAAAGTTATCAGTTGATATGTATTCACTGTTTGATGTTTTCTCAAATATAATGATGGGAGTATCTTAATTTTGGAGGTAAAATAATAATGGATGATTTTATTGCAGAATATGGATTTTTACTTTTTTATATTATATTAGGAGCATCATTTATTGGTATCCTATCAAAAATCTATAATATGGTTTTAATAATGCAATAAGGGGGTAGTTATATGAGTACTATTATTAAGGAGTATGGAGGCTTATCTTTAGCTATTGTAGGTGCAATTTTTGGTTTATATTTGATAACTTTAGGTATAAATTCTTGGAAGACAAATTCAAGGTATATGATAGCTCAAATGACTGGAGTATCCTATGACCAAGTTCAATATTTAGATGATGTAGAGGAATAGATACTATGAAGAGATTTATTGAGGAGTATGGTCGTTTAGCTATCTCAATTATTGCAATGTTAGGCTTTTTTGTTCTTTTAGGAATGTTATTAGGTAGAGAAGATGAAGATGGTAGTATAAAACATATTTTTCAAGTAAATAAGCAGGATTCATCATCTTTATTTGGAAAACAAGATGCAATGCAGGGGGTAGATGGAGAGTTTAATTATAATCCTAATATTTCTGATTTTGATTATTCTGAAGTTGTTATAGGTGATACATTAATGTCAGATTCTGCACCTTATTTTAAAGTAGATGAAAATGCTATTTTTACTATAGGCTATAATCAGTTTGATTATACAGATGCTTTTAAATATATTACACCTTATTATAATGGTGAGAATATATTAAATAAGTCTAAATCATCTGATGGAAAAGATATTAAGGTTACAGTCTTAGCATATGAGTATAAACCAGTTATTGAGAAATCAGATAGTGATATAAATGGGCATGTTGTTATGGAGGAAGTCTATGCTAGGGATAAATATGGACATTATATTTATTCACTTGATGGAAAAGAAAAATTAAAGACTTTACAGCCAAAGTATGATATCAGTAATTCTGCAGAATTAACTAAAAGTAATTATATAAGTTCGATTAATAAAAATTATAAAATAAAATTAGTTTATAGAGTTCAAGTAGGGACTTATAAAGCAGAATGTGAAGCTGTTTATACTAAGAATAAAGTTACAGATAATAAAAGTGTTAGTGGAAAATCTGTTATTAAGTTTGTATATAAGTAGGTGATATAATTTGAAGAATATTATTGAAGGCTATATAGGTATATGGATAGTTCTTATTTTATTATATTTATGTTTAGCTTTTACTTCAATTAATATGAATGTAATTAATGCTAAAAATATTATGAGTGATGTTAAGTCACAAATAAGTGCTTCAAATGGAAGTATAGTTGATGATTCAAACGTTTATGTGTATAAGTCTAAAGATAATAATATCACATTAGCTAATAATGGTTATTCTTTTGAGTACAAAATTACCAGACAGAGTTTGTATAAAGATGCTGATGGAAATGATATTTATAAGGATGCCTTAAGGGATAATACTTTTATGTATAATAATTTATATAAAGTAGAGTTAAAATATCGTTATTCAGTTCCTTTGTTTGGAAAACAAGTTTATCCGATTACATCTCTTGTGTATTAATACATTAGAGTTGCAATAAATTTTTATCAATTATTTATTAAGGAGGTCTACATTATGAAGACATTTTTAGAGGAGTATGGACTAATTTTGCTTGCTATTTTGGTTGTAGGTGCTTTGATTGCATTTGCAGTTAAGTTTAATAAAGACTCAACAGCAAATGCAAATGCAAAGGTTGACAAATTTAATACACAGGTAGATAATGCTATAAATAAGTCTAATACTAATAACGAATCAGGCGGTACTACTGATAATAATAATAATAATTAGTACAGATTAGGAGTGATAAATGAGGTCAGCTGTTCTTTCTTATATTGGATTTACTATAATCTTTATTCAGCTGCTCATTCTAAGCACTCTAATTTCTCATTCAACTTATAAAAGTAGTATTGAGGATAGCTTAGAGGACTCTATGACTTATGCAGTTGCAAGGCTACAAGTAGGTTACACTGAAAATGTTGAGAGTTCTCTAGCTACAAATAATCAGCAGAAAGAGACAGGGATAAATTGGAGTAGTACTTCACCAGATGAATTTACTAATGAGTTCTTAAACTTTTTAACTGAGTCTATTGATTCAAGAGTTACGAATTTGCAAGTAAACATATTTGGGGTAGATGAAGAGAATGGGCTGTTATCTGTGGAGGTTATAGCAAATTTTAATTATATTGATGGCAAACAAGGTACTGTATCTTGCTATAAGACCATAATATTAAACACAACATTAAAGTGAGAGAATTATTTAATTTTCTCACTTTTTTATTGACTTTTTGTAAGTTATATGTTATAATTAATTAAAAGTTTAGGAAAGGAAAAGTCTTATTATGTATAATTCTAGCTCAGTACAGCAGAATATAGGGAGACGAGTAGTCAGTATGGCGAGATGCTGGCTTATTTGCGTTAACCTAAATTCAGAAGTGTTGTAATGAGCATATAGACTTTTATAAGGATATTTAGACCTATCTAAGTTTATGCTTAGATAGGTCTTTTTATTTTCTCAGAAAGGATTTCTATATGGTCATACAAAGGATTTTATTAGAAGAATAGTTTTTATTTGAGTTAGCCTTTAAAGTTAGCTCTATTTGTTGTACCTAGTTTTAGTACAAAAAATAAATATAAATTTCTTTTTAAAAGTATTGACAAATTATAGGGGTAGTGGTATTATATTATTGTAAACGAAATGCAGTTATAGCTCAACAGGGAGAGCATATCCCTTACAAGGATAGGGTTATAGGTTCGAGTCCTATTAACTGCATTATAGGGGCATAATTCAGTGGTAGAAGACACGTCTTATACACGGGTTGTCGATGGGTTCGATTCCCTCTGCCCCCATTATAAGGGGCTATAGCTCAGTTGGGAGAGCACTTGCCTTGCAAGCAAGATGTCGTGGGTTCAAATCCCACTAGTTCCATTAATCTATCAGAGAGGAGAGTTTTATGTCAAGGTCATATAAAAGGTATCCCAAAGTTAAGCAAGAGAGGTTAACTAAATCTGATAAGATTATTTTAAATAGAAGATTAAGACATTTAGATGTTTATCAACTATTTAAGGGTAGTCAGTATAAGCGTAGATTAACTAATTTGGAAACTTGGCAATACAGATGGACTTGGAAAGATGCTGTTAAAGATTGGTACGAACTTGATTATTTACGTGAGGAGTACCCAACTTTAGAGTCTTATCGAAATTATTATGAGTCTTGTGTTTTAAGAAAATAATATGCAGGTATAGTACAGCGGATAGTATGCTAGACTTCCAATCTAGAGATGAGGGTTCGATTCCCTTTACCTGCTTTTAACGAAATGAAAGGAGATTATTATGTTACGATGGCGATGTAGAAAAAGACAATTTAATATGCGTCTGTGGTGTAATGGTAGCACAACAATCTCCAAAATTGTGTATAAAGGTTCAATTCCTTTCAGACGTGCTATGCAGTCATAGTTCAATGGATAGAATATGAGGCTACGAACCTCAAGATATGAGTTCAATTCTCCTTGACTGCATTATGCTGATGTAGTCAAGTGGTTAAGACAACAGTCTGCAAAACTGGTATCGTGAGTTCGAACCTCACCATCAGCTTATTGGAGATTAGTTCAGTTGGTAGAACAGTGGATTCTGACTCCAAAGGTCAAAGGTTCAAGTCCTTTATCTCCAGTTATACTGCTGTAGCTCAATGGATTAGAGCAAAGCACTTCTAATGCTTAGGTTGCAGGTTCGAGTCCTGTCAGCAGTATTTATTTAAAGTATTCTCTTGATTTTCTTTACAGTTATCAAGAGATTTTTTATGTAAAGGAGATTAGTAGCATGAGAACAAGAGCTTTTAGAAGAAATGTAAGAAATAAGTCAATTAGAAGAAAGAAGGCTATTGTTTTATCTAGAGATGGCTCTGATTGGTATAAGTTTGATGGTCAGTACTCTAAGGGTAAAATCTTTTGTGATTGTGGTATTTGTAAGTTTAGTAGAAAATATGGATTACCTACTTTGAAAGATGAGAAAGAGATTGAAATTATTAAATCTGCTCTTAATGATTATTATAGTGATTATCAGAAAGGAGCTTAATTTATGGAGCAGGCTTTAAAAGGAGACAAGATTTCTCATATTTATTTTATAATTAGACTTATAATAACTTGTATAAGTTTTATTATTACTGGTTTTAGTTTATTATCTTTAGGTGTAAATTTAAGTAAAACTCCTGCATATGCTTCACATATAGATGGAGAGTTAGGTCACTCTTTGAGTGGACTTAGTATTGTTATAGGAGCTATTGGTTTTTTCATAGTAGTCTATTGTGTAATAGTACTTGCTATTGGGGTAGCTTATAATTTAGTACCAGTTTTAGTTGGTAGTGCAATGCAGAAGAAGTTTTTTAAAACAAATAATCCAAAGTTTATCAAGGATAGTTTATTATTAAAGTGTATACTTTTAGTACTTGGTATTTTTAGAGATTTATCTTTAATAGGTTTAGTATTAGGTGAAGGAGCTTTTTATGTTCTAATACTTGTGATTACAGTATTAATATCAGATATAGTTATATTAGTTTTTACAGCATTTGGTTTTTCAGATGCATGTAGAGCATTTAAGATTTATAAAAATTGGCAATATACAAATCAGAATAATCAAAGTTATAATTAGGCATATATAAGATTTATCAAAATAAATTTGATATTGTTTTTAAAGCTATCACTTTTAGAGTTGATAGCTTTTTTTAGTATACTTGGGATTTCTTATATACTTATTATAATTTAATTTTAATATTTTTTTAAAGAAAGATTGTGAGATGAGTAAACGTGTATGAAACTAGTCTAAGAGCTAGAATAATACCAAAGGTATTTATATTTTTAAAAATAATAACATTTATTTTTTGTTTAGGTCATTTGATTTTTAGTATCATATTTTTTGAACAAGGTGCTTTTATTTTTTGTGGATATAACATTCTTAGTACTATTTTTTATGCAGTTTTATGTCGCAGTATAAAACAGTTAACTTCGAAGAATACAAAAGCTGTAGCAAATATATTAACTTATATTATAATTGAATTAAGCATTTTTATAACAGTAGCTTTACTGTTAGTTGAAGACTCTTATGGCTTTAGACATTATATTTATGGCATATTTGTGTTTATAATGTTTGAAAATTATTTGAGTAATAATACAATAAAGTCAGTGATTTTGACATCATTTTCATGCTCTTGTACTTTTATACCTAGTCTAATTTTATATTACATAGATAGTTATTATAATTTTAATACTTTATCATCTGCATTTGATATAGTTAATTCACTTGTAGCTGTTGCTTTATTTATTAGTTATATATTTATATTTGGAAATATTATTACTAATTTTGAAGGCGATATTATTTATCAAGCTTATCATGATAAATTAACAGGATTGCATAATAGAACTTTATTAAGTCAACTTACTTTTGATTCAGACAACACTTATGTTGCAATATTTGATATAGATGATTTTAAGAAGGTTAATGATACCTTTGGACATGATGCAGGTGATTTAGTTTTAAAGCATTTAAGTAAGATGTTAATATTAGAGGCTAGGGCTAATCATGGCTTGCATGTAATACGTTGGGGCGGAGAGGAATTTGTATTAGTTTACAATAATGATAGAAACTTTTTAGATATTGTAAATGCTATTCGAGATGATATATTACAGTCTTATGTAGACATTGAGTCAAGGAAAATTATTTACAGAATAACAGTTGGGGTAGCTGATTATGAGGATGGTAAAGATTTAGAGGAGCTTATAAAAGTTGCTGACGAACGCCTTTATTTGGGTAAAAAATCGGGTAAAAATAAAATAGTGTATAAGGGGTAGTTTCCAAGTATAATATTGATTATACAAATTAGGTTTTGAGATTATTGAAAGCCTTGAGGCAGATGATTTTGATACAATTATTGAAGTACTATCTAAGTTTACTAAATTAGGTATAAAGTTATATCTTAATGATTTTGGAACTGGCTATTCAAGTATTGAGCATGTATATAAATTGCCAATTGATATTATAAAATTTGATAGGTCTTTGACTATAGCTTCAGGTAAAGATGATATCTCTAATTTTATGATAGATAGCTTATCGAATATGTTTGATATTATCGGTTATGATATATTATATGAGGGTATTGAGGATAAGTCAGACTAAGATAGATGTATTAGTATGAAAGCTTGTTATTCACAGGGGTATTGTTATTTAAGACCAATACCTATTGAGAAATTACAAAAGTTCATAAATAAGCAATTTAGTTTTTAATATATGTTTGACTTTTTATAAGAACTATGTTATAATATTATTATGGAGGTGATTAAATGAGCCATTTTATAATAGAAACTTCTAAAGAGATGGATTTAGAGTCTTATTTCTTAGAGGAGCAATTAAAGCAAAATAAATATGTGCATACTTATGTTAAGGTTGATGAACCTTATTTAGTTGATGATTGTGATTACCCAGTAGGCGAGATACCTTTTGTTGAGAAGTGTTTAGGTATCCATGAAAATCCTATTGAGATACCTAAGTATTTAAGAACACCTACATTCCTTAAAAGGGATTATAAAATTTGTACTTGGCAAGATATACCGAGGTCAGGCACATATTTTCTTAAAGATATAAGTCAGCTCAAGAAATTTGGTAGTGTAATGAATGCTAATTATACAGATATAGATGATTTGTTTAATTATGTAAAAACAAGTAAATTTGATGCAACACTTGTACTAGATAAGGAGCATTTATATCAGGTTAGTAATTTAATAGATATTAAAGCTGAGTATAGAGTTTATGTCTTTGGCGGAGATATTGAGCAGATTTCTTATTATAATGGTGATTGTACTAAGTTACCAGATATCAGCTTAATTCAGAAGGCAGTAAACCTTATCAATTATCATGAAGAATATCTTAAGTCTTATACTATTGATGTAGCTGTTACAAGTAAAGGTACTTGTATTCTTGAAGTGCATAATTTCACTTCTTGTGGTTTGTACTCAACAATATGGGGTAGCAGTCTTATATACGCATATAAAGATGGAATAGATTATTTAAGAAATGATAATCACTTATTGGAGGTATAAATGAGAAAATATATTATATGATTTTTAATAGGTCTGCTACTAAACTTGAAAGTGCTGATTATGAATTCTACATATACAATAAAGAAAAGAAAGAGTTTATAGGCTATAATCATTAGTTTTCAAGAGGATATTTAGTATAATGCTAAATATCCTCTTGACTTTTATATAGAAAAATGGTATAATTATTTTATGGAGGTGGAAATATGTCAGATATTACAATAAAAGCTAATGAAGCTCTAATAGCTTTAAAGACAGGAGATTATACTTCTGTTGAAGATTTATTAAATAATATTATTGAACTTGATAAACCTAAGAAACGTGGCAGAAAGTCTAAATTAGATTTAACACTTGAAAAATTAGGTTACACAAGAGAGCAGATGCAAAAGTTTTGGGATGACGCTCTTGAGGTTAATTGGAAAATTCAGGCTATCGCAAGATGCGGAAAAGACTGGAAAGATTTGAATGAGTATCAATTAGCTGATTTAGTTAATCTTAAAGAAAAAACTCTTAAGCAGTTAGCTGAGAAAGAAGCTAAAGAGAAAGCTGAAGCAGAGGCTAAGGAAAATGCAAGAAAAGTAAGAGAGTATTATCAGGAGCATTTTGAAGAAATAGTATGTAATAAAATACTATCAGGGGTAGCTCTTGACCGAAAAGAATTTAATTCTCTTGTTTTTGAATATGATATAGAAGAGTTAAATGCAGGAGAAGTTTATAAAAATTGTCAGAATATAACTACAATCTCTGAGTTAAATGGTCATTATTTTAAGACTTGTTGGCGAATGGACTTGACTGATATGGGTGAGCATCAGTTTGATAATGCACCTATTGAAGTTAAAAAGACAAGTAAGATTACAGGATATGATTTAGATATGAAACCTATTGAAGTTACAATATGGGAGGAAGTTTGATGGGTAAGCGACAAAGGTACGTGAGGTCAAAGTGTACTTTTTGCAACACAAATGGGGTAGTTGCCTACTATACTAAATGCAGTGTATTTAGTAAAGAACCAGAATTAAGTAAATTATTGGATTTATTAAATATTACGGAGCTTGATGATTACTATATAAAAAGGAATAGCTTTAAGCCTTATAGGAATGGTACATATATTATTGAGTTAACTAAAGACCACCCTAGTGAATGGAGATTTTTTAAAGACCCAGCTGATTATTCTAATATTATAGATTCAAGAATTACTAATGTAGTAATTGTTGTAACTGAAAATGGTTTTGTAATTTTAAGAACTAAGACATGTTTTAGAGTTAAAACTTCAGGTATTATAGATGTTTGTTCATTATCAGGTGATAAACTACATACAGTTAAAGTCAATAAAAATCTAGTTGTAAATGAAAGTTTTTAAGGAGGATATTATGTGTTCATTTTGTGGTGAGGATAAGTTAAGACAACTACCTTTACAGGTAGGTGATGAAATGCTATTAGTTTGTGATGATTGCCTTGAGAGTATGCTTGAAAGCATTGATGCTGTTTATGGTGCTAAACAGTCATCTGCAGAACTTGCATTTAAAGACCTCAATTTAAAGACTCCATCACAATTAAAAGCTGAACTCGATAAATTTGTTATTGGTCAGGATGAGGCTAAAAAGACTCTTGCGGTAGGTATTTATAATCATTATAAGCGTATTAAGAATAATCGTACAGATATACAAAAAAGCAACATCTTACTTGTAGGCTCAACAGGGGTAGGTAAAACAGAGCTTGCTCGTACAGTTGCGAAACTTCTTGATGTTCCTTTTTGTATTGCAGATGCTACTACAGTCACTGAGTCAGGCTATGTAGGTGATGATGTTGAAAATATTATTCTTAAGTTGTTGCAAAGTTGTGATTTTGATGTTGAAAAAGCCGAGAGCGGTATTATTTACATTGATGAGATAGACAAAATTGCACGTAAGGGCGAAAGTACATCAATCACAAGGGATGTCAGTGGTGAGGGAGTTCAGCAAGCTTTACTTAAGATTGTAGAGGGTACAACAGTTACTGTACCTATTAAAGGTGGAAGAAAACATCCACAGGGTTCTAATATACCAGTAGATACAAGTAATATTTTATTTATTTGCGGTGGAGCTTTTGAAGGGCTTACAATGAAGAAAGATGATAAAAGATTAAAGCATCTTGGTTTTGCTACTACAGAAACTATAACTAAAGAAAAAGAAGATGAAACTATCGATTCTAAGGCTTTAGTAAAGCAGGGTATGATTCCAGAGCTTGTTGGTAGATTTCCAATTATTATTAAGTTGAATGATTTGACAAAAGAGGATTTGAAACGTATTCTTGTAGAGCCAGAAAATAGTATTGTAAAGCAGTATAAAAATCTTTTAGAGCTTGATGGGGTAGATATTACATTTGATGATTCTGCTTTAGAATTTATTGCGAATAAAGCTTTCGACAATAAAACAGGAGCTAGAGGACTTAAGACTATTATTGAGAAGTCCATGAATAATTTAATGTTTGAATTACCAGATAAGGAGAATGTAAAAGAGGTTATTGTATCAGCAGATACAGAGTTAAGATTTGAATTAAAGGGGGCTAAAGTAGCATGAGATTACAGGTTTTAGGTGGAGATGTGTATGAAGTAAAACGCACACATCTCTCAAATAAGTTAAAAGATGTTGGTACGAGTTTTTGTGATTTTATTAAATCACTATGTGATAGTAATGCAACTACTTTTGTTTGGGACGATTCATTTCTAGATTATAATTGCGTAACTTTTAAGTCTATAGATGAAAATGATATATTTGAAGTTTTGATTCTTATAGAGAAGAAAGAAGATGCTTTAGGTATTATTAAAGAAATGTTTGATAGTGGTAAGTATGATGCTACAGATAATAATACTGTAGTAATTACAACAGAGGTTTGGAATAAATATTTAAATATGTAATTAAATATTCACTTCTTGATTAGTTATTTCAATTTTAGAATAATTATTCAAGAGGTGATTTTTTATGAGTACAGGAAAGAAAACAGATAGAGCTTTAAAAATACAAGGAAATAAAGCTGAGAAAGGGGTATCTGATATTCTTTATAGTTTAGGCTACAATTATCATATATTTAATAATGTTATGTTAAAGACAGGAAAAGGCACTACACAAATTGACCATGTTGTTATAAGTAAATATGGTATTTTTGTAATAGAAACAAAATCTCATAAAGGCACTATATTCGGTGATTGTAATTCAAAGATGTGGACGCAAGTTTTATTTACTAAAACTGGGCAGAAGAACTATCCTTTTTACAGTCCTTATTTACAGAATTATGGACATCTACGAAATTTGTATAAACTATTTAATTTGAATTATATGTATTTTCTAGGCATAATTTGTTTTACAAGCGATTCTGTGGATTTAAGTAGGGTTCAATGTCAAAATGCTATTAGAGCTGAGAGTTTAAGATTTATCATAACTAGTCATACTCAGGTTCTTTTAACTGATACACAAGTAAGTGAATTATGTAGCATATTAAAGACTGGTAATATACAGAGTAAATATTATGATAAGAAGCATGTTAACTATGTAAAATCCTTGCAGGGAGGAAAGAGATGACTAAGAGGATTACTTGTAAAGGTAAAGATGTTCCTTTTGGTAGTTACCTTGAATCTGATTTACTAACACCACAAGGTGTTTTAGTATTAAAGAAAGGAACTTATATAGATGAATATGTAAAATCACAGCTTGAGAATTATATTGGTGATATTTCAGTTAACATAGATATAGCTGATGATATTGCAGAACAGGGTGAGCAAGTACGTAATGATTATATAGTAGAACTTGAGCAGGATATAAAGGAAAGGGCTTTACAAGGGGTAGAGTATATGTATTCTAATCCAGATTCTGCTGATTCTGTTGATGCAGCCAGAGAAACATCTAGTATTCTTCTAAATAGTGTAAATCAGAGTAATGGTGTAAATATTTCTATTAACTCACTTAAAGTTAGTGATGATTATACTTTTAAGCATTGCGTTGATGTTGCAACAATGGGTATGTTAGTAGCTAAGAAAGTTGGTATGAATGATAGAGATGTTCGTGACATAGCTACAGCAGGTCTATTACATGATTTAGGTAAGGTTGAGATACCTAAAGAAATACTAAATAAACCAGGTAAGTTGACTAATGAAGAGTTTGAGATTATAAAGAAACATCCTATTTATGGTTATAATTTGATTAAGTCTAATGATAAACTTTCAGAAGGAACAAAACGTGGCATACTTATGCATCATGAAAAAATAGACGGAACTGGATACCCTTTAGGTTTAAAAACAAGTAATATACATGCATTTGGAAGATTATTAAGTGTTGTAGATGTATATGATGCTCTTGTAACAAAAAGACCTTATAGGGATAATTATATAGAACAGTCAACGGCTATCGAGATGTTATTAGCTATGAGTCCTCAATTTGATATAAATTTTTTAAATGCTTTTCTTAAGTGTGTAATACTTTATCCTATAGGTAGTAAAGTGGTACTGAGTAATGGAAAAGTATGTAAAGTTGTAGCACAGAATAATGGCTATCCTTTAAGACCAGTTGTAAGGGAAATTATAACTAACGAATTATTTGACCTTTTACACGATACTTCGTGTTTGAGTGTTACAATAGTATCACATATATAAAGGATGGGAGAATTTTGAAAAAGCGAATTGTTGTTAGTTTAGTTGTTAGTTTATTATGTTTAAGTGGGGTAGCTCTTGGAGTTGCATATTTTTGGCGAGATTTTTTGCCAGTAGTAGTTTTAGGTGAGGAATATAATTATAAGGAGTTACAATCTGATATTGTTCAGGATTTAAAAAAGAATAATCCAGTATTTGATATGGATGAATTAAATAATTTTGTAACTTATAATGTAGACATTGATAATTTACTGAAAACAAATTTATTTACTAGATTAGATTATGCTTTGACTGATAAGGATAATTCATTAATATACGATGTTAGCTTTGATAAGGACGGTCTAAGAGATTATCTTACAGAGTATAATACTACTGCGACAGACCCAGTCAATGCTAGTATTGTAAAATATAGTACATATAATTTAATTCCAGAGGAGCCAGGTACAAAGATTGATATTGATGCTTTATTAGATGCTCTTAATAGTAATACTACATCTATTAAGATTAAAGACTATTTAGTTAAGCCAGATATCACAAAGGATGATTTAAAGTTTAAATTTGCTAATATTGAAAAACTTGAAAATTGGAGTTGTACATATTCTAATGGTTCTGAGATAAAATCTTGTGCAGATTACATAACTTATAATGCTGAGACTGGAGAAGTGACTGCTGATTCTTCTTGGATTTCTAAAGCTATTAAGGATATTATGAAGTCTTATAATACTGTTGGTGCAGAGCATGAATTTACCACACATACTGGAGAGAAAATAACAGTAAAAGGAGGAACATGGGGTAGTCAGCCAGATACGGAAGAAGAGATTGCATATTTAACAGAGCAATTTGAAAAGGGCGAGAGTATAACTGATAGAGTCCCAGAATACTCTTATAGTTATGAAGATTTTCCAAATACATATATAGAATTAAGTATTGCTGACCAGCATCTTTGGGTATATGAAGATGGAAAAATGACTATGGAAACTGATGTAGTAACTGGTGATTCTACTAAAAAACGTGATACTCCGACTGGTTGTTATTTTATTTCAGAATGTATTAATGGTAAGTATTTAACTGGCGATACTTACAAAACTTGGGTTAATAAATGGATGAGATTGACTAATCAAGGAGTAGGATTACATGATGCAAAATGGCAACCATACTTTGGGGGTAGTCGATATAAAGGTCATGGTTCTCATGGATGTATAAATTTACCACCTAAGTTTGCTAGTCAATTATTTGATACTGTTTCAAGAGGTTGGTTAGTTGTAATTTATTAAGGAGAGATATTATGTATAGAGTAGAAGATTTAAAAGTTGGTATGATAGTTAAGATTAGAGATTTAAAAGAGATTTATAATACTGTTATATTACTAACCGATATAACAGATGAAAGTTGTAAAGACCGTACTGGTAGAATAGTTTATATTGGAGAACCAAATACTTCAGAATTGGATTCTATATTTAAAGGTTTAAGTAATTTTTGTACGATATATAGGATAAGAGAGGAAGTAGATGGCAGTTATGAGTAATAATTATTTGCTGATAGAGCTATATAATAATACATTTTCTTTCGATTTAGACGGAAAATTAGATAATATGGATAGTTCTTTTTCAGGTATTGATTGTAAAATTGATACAGGTTGTAGCTTTACAGTTATAAACTATTTTAATATAGACCCTAGTATAACTCAAGGAGAGATTTGTAAAATTAAGGATTTAGATAACAAAGTTCCATATATAAGGTCATTTGAAGTAGAATCTAGTGGTTTTTACTCAGAGCCACCTAAGTCTAGAGTAGAGTTTTTAAGAGATAAGAGTTTAAAATTTAAGCATACTTTGGAGTCAGCTCAATTTGAGGGGTATCCTTTAGGAGATATTACAGTAGGTATAAATTATGATAGACGTGGAACTAATCTTATATGTATGGATATTCTTAAGTTGTTTGACTTTCATATAGGTACAAGTTTAATTACAAATAATGTGACTTTTGTAGGTGTTTTGAAAAATCAACAGGATAAATCAGACTATTATAATGCCTTAAAAGAGCATTTTAATCTCGTAGAAGTTCAATCGCAGGTTGCTAAGGGTTTGAGGAGTATATTTAAGAAAAGAGAGCAAATTAAGAATTAACTTTTTACAGTTATAAGGTCAGTTCTTTTAATCATTTCATATTCATTATATTAATATCAAATTTCTTTATATAAATCGATTCAGAAAGGTGGTAATAATTATGAAGAAGTTTTTTAAAGGCTTTGCAATTGTATCAGGGGTAGTTGCAGTTATTGTTGGAGCATTAGCATTGGTTCTTAGTTATATTGTTTCTCATGATGATGGAACAAGTATTAATTGGGATAATTATAATTTTTAAGAAAGTATGAGGTAAAATCAATGAAGAAATTAGCAAAAGGTATTGCAGTTGTAACAGGTATTGTAGGAATAGCAGCAATTGCTGTTGGAGTCTATGAAAAACTCACAGGCAAGAATGTTGTTGATGAAGCAAAGAAGTTTTTGGATAAAGTTGAAGAAGATGATTTTGCTGATGATTTTGGAGATTTCGATGATTCAGATTATGATGAAGATGATGATTATAGTGACAATTATGATGATTCAGCTGATGAGGAAGAGCGTAAGGATGATTCAGAATTTAAACCAAATGATGAAGATGAATTTGAGGAAGAATAATCCTATTAATTTTTATTATTTAACATATTATAATAGTCTATTTAAAAGGAGTTATACGCAATGAGATTAGTAACACGAAGTGATTTTGATGGTTTAGCTTGTGCTATGATGTTAAAAGAGTTAGGCTTAATTGATGATATTAAATTCGTACACCCTAAAGATGTACAAGATGGTAAAATTGAGTTGTCTAAAACAGACATTACAACAAATTTACCTTATGACCCACGAGTTGGTCTTGCTTTTGACCACCATGAGAGTGAAGAAGATAGACTTAGAGCTACTGAGACAAATGGTAAACTTATCATAGACCCAAATGCTCGTTCAGCAGCAAGAGTTCTTTATGAATATTATGGGGGTAGAGATAAGTTTCCTCGTATTAGTGATGAGTTAATGGAGGCTGTAGATAAAGGTGATTCAGCAGACTTTACTGAGGAAGAAATCCTTCATCCTACAGGTTGGGTTTTACTGCATTATTTGATGGATGCACGAACAGGACTTGGTAGATTCCATGATTTCAGAATTTCAAATTATGATTTGATGATGGAACTTATTGATTATTGTCTTGAACATAGTATAGATGAAATTCTTGAATTACCAGATGTTAAAGAAAGAATTGATTTATATTTTGAGCAGGAAAAATTATTTAAGGAACAGCTTCAGAGAATTGCTAAGGTAGAGGGAGATTGTGTCATTCTTGACCTTAGAAACGAAGAAGTTATTCATGCAGGAAATCGTTTTATGGTTTATGCTCTTTATCCAGAAGCTAAGTATTCTATACATGTAGTTTGGGGATTCAAGAAACAGAATACATCAGTTATGATTGGAAAATCAATCATTAACAAATCAGGGGTAGTTGATATTGGTCAGCTTTGTCTTGCATATGGCGGTGGCGGACATCATAATGCAGGTACATGTCAGTTATCTAATGATGAGGTTGATGTTTTACTTCCATCTATTATCATGGCTATTAACCAGTAAGTTTGGTTATAGTATATAAAACTTAAAGAAAGGGGATTAGTTATGGTAAAGAATCGTAATATTGCACTATGTATAATATTGAGTATTATCACTTGTGGTATATATGGTATCTACTGGCTGATTTGTATCAATAATGATATGAATACAATCGCTAGAGATGACTATCAGACATCAGGTGGTATGGTTGTTCTTTTGACAATCATTACTTGTAACATCTATGGTTGGTATTGGGCTTATAGAATGGGACAAAAGATGGATATGCTAAAGCCAGATGGAAATCATGCTATTTTATTCATAGTCTTACAACTTTGCGGCTTAGGTATTGTAAATTATTGTATAATGCAGAGTGAAATCAATACTAGAGCTAATGCTTAAGAAGCTCATAATTACTGGGTTAGCAGGGGTAGTATGCATAGCATATTATTTCTCGCTAACCTTTTTTAATATAGGAATACCATGTTTTTTTCATAAGTTTACTGGTCTACTCTGCCCAGGCTGTGGAATTACAAGAATGATATTAGCTATATTACATTTAGATTTTAAATCAGCTTTTCAGTACAATCAAGTAGTATTTATATTTTCACCAATTATATTATATTTTATAATTAGACTGTATGTTTCTTGGCTAAAGTCTGAAAATTATAAATTAAGCTTAATTGAAAATATTGTAGTTTATATAATGCTGATTATACTGTTAATATTTGGTATAATAAGAAATATAATTTAATGGAGGTTTATTATGAATTATTGGTCGAGAAAAGATGACTTAGCTAAAAAAGCAGTTACACATACTAAGGAGATGTCTAAAAAGTATAAAAGTGAGATTGCTTTAAGCATTGAGAATACAAAGTTTTATGACAGACAACCAGATTTAGAAACTTCAGGCGACTTACCAGAAATAGAGATTATAGATTTAGATTCAGTTAGTGCTATTCATAAGTACAGCTCAGAAAATATGGCTGTTTTGAATTTTGCATCTTATAAGTTCCCAGGAGGAGGCTTTATGAGGGGTAGTTCAGCTCAAGAAGAAGCTCTTTGTCAGCACTCATATCTCTATAATGTTATTTCAGATTTTGATAAAACTGTGTATGAGTGGAATAGAAATAATCTTAATAAAGGCATGTATCTTAATAGAGGCTTATACTCACCAGATATTATGTTTGATGATAGGACTAAGTGTTCTGTTATCACAGTTCCAGCACCAAATAAATCTATTATGTTGAAATATGGAAATTTTACTGAAGAGGAGAATGCTAAAGCATTACTTCATCGAGTAAAGCTTATAATTGATATTGCTGAGGAGAATAATGTAAAAACTTTAATATTAGGTGCTTTTGGTTGTGGAGTTTTCAAGCAAGACCCATTTGAAGTAGCTACTCTGTTCAAGAAAGTCTTGAGGGGTAGTTCTTTTGAGAAAGTTGTTTTTGCTATTCCTAGAGGAGCTAATTATAATGCTTTTAAGGGAGTATTTAAAGCATGAAACATTATATAACAGATGAAGATATAGATAGAGTAAGTATTAAAAATTTACCTTATCATGATGAAAATACTTGTAAGATTTTAGAAATTTATAGTAAACAGTTACTACAAGTAGCTAGGAATAAAAATGATTCTAATGAGTGTGGTATACTATTAGATAGCTTTGATTTAACAAAAAGTAAATGGTTCAAAGGTATTGAAAATAAAGTACAGTTGACTGTAAATTTAGATGCTTATGTAAAATATAGTAAAGACCTACATATGCATAGGTACTTGTTTTTACATAATCATCCGAGTTGCAGTAGCTTTTCTAAAGATGATTTAATGAGTTTTATAGGTAATGATGGTATTTATTTTGTAATGGCTCTGCAAAATAATGGTATAGCCAATATATTAATTAAAACTTCAGAGTTACCGGATTCAATTACAATAACAGATGATATGAATTTGAAGGATTCTATAAGGCTTTTAAGAGCATATGGAGTTATATATTTAAGGAGGTATTCAAATGTTTAATGCAGAAGAAGAGTTTGTTAAATTAAATTTTAAAAACGCAAAAATAACAGTACCGAGAAAGAGTATAGGGGGTAGTGGAGTAGCTTATAGACTTAGAAAAAGGGAAATACTAAGAGCATTAGGAGTAGTTTTCGATATATTTTCAGATATAGAGTTGCGTGGGGAAGTAAAGAAGCGAGCACAACATTATGAAAGTTTATTAGCACAGGCAGAAGATATATTATTAAGAAAAGAATCTTTACCGCAGGACTTAGGTAATCAGATAAAGTCTGAGTCATTTTGGTATAATAAAGTAGTTTTAGGTATTTCAGAGGAAGAAACACAAAGAATGATTGAGGAGGCATGTAATGCTACAAGAAGTCAATAAAAAGCAATAGATTTAGCAGCGTATTTTAGAGGTTATTATAAGGAGGATTAAATATTGAAAGGCTTTTGGAGTAAATTTAAAGAATATATTAAGCAGAATAAGCAGAAAATTATTCGTATGTTAATAACTTGGGTGATTTGTGTAATTTGTCTACTTTCTACTATGGGTAGTATTAAAGCACAACAACTTGCTAAAATCGAAAAAGTTGAGTACACTGAATTTCTTGATGATGTGAAAAACGGTAAGGTAGATACTATATATTACAGTACTTCAGATGAATGGATGACTTATACTTTATTAAATGATGATACTAAAGACATGACTCAGGATGAAAGAGAGAATTACACATATAAAAGTAAGGATAAACGTAGAGTACAATATCCTGCCTACGATACATTCAGAAAAGATATGTTGGAAGAGGATGTGCATCTTGTTCTAGATAGAAATAATGCATCTATTATAGATGTATTAAGCATGATTATAAGTTTAGCAATACCTATTATTTGGGTTGTTCTTATTTTGAAAATGATGAAAGGGCAAACAAAGGGGGTAGATGCTAAGGATATTATTCAGACTAGTGATGTTAAATTTTCAGATGTTATTGGTCAAGATGAGATACTTGATGATGTGAAATTTATAACAGAACTCCTTAAAAATAGAGATTTAGGAGAAGAGATTGGTGCAAAAGTACCTAAAGGTATATTACTTTCAGGTGAGCCAGGAACTGGTAAAACATTAATAGCAAAAGCTATTGCAGGAGAAGCAGGAGTACCTTTCATATATGTAAATTCTTCAAGTCTTATTGAAATGTTTGTAGGCTTAGGTGCAAAACGAGTAAGAGAAACTTTTAAAATTGCAAGGAAAAACGCACCTTGCATAGTGTTCTTTGATGAAATTGATTCAATTGGAATTAAGAGAGACACGAGGGGTAGTAATACTGAAAATGAACAAACAATTAATGCTTTGCTTCAGGAGATGGACGGTTTTACTGGAAGAGATGGTGTATTTATTATAGCAGCTACAAATAGAGCAGATAAGTTGGATTCGGCACTTACTAGAGCAGGTCGTTTTGATAGACAGATTGTAGTAAATAAGCCTAGAGATTGGAAAGTAAGAGTTAAGTTATTTGAGTTTTATCTTAAACGATTTTCTGTATCAGATGATATTGATGTTGAAACTTTAGCTAAACAGATTAGTGGCTTTACAGGTGCAGATATTGCAGCTATATGTAATGAAGCCAGTATTATTGCAGTAATGCATAAAAAGCCTTATATTGACATGGCTTGTCTTGAAGAGGCTATCGATAAAAAAGTATTTAAAGGTAATAGAGCTAAGGAAGAACATTTCAAAGAGGATAAAAAGATTGTAGCTTATCATGAAGCAGGTCATGCAGTTATGCATTACTTATTAGGCGAGCCAATGTCAAGAGCTTCAATTATAGGTACAACATCAGGAGTTGGAGGGGTAGTATTTGGAGAAGATTCGGATACACAGTTTTTAACAAAAGAGTATTATGAAAATAGAGTTAAAATTTGTTATGCAGGTCGAGCTAGTGAACAAATTAAGTTCAATTCTGTAACTCAAGGAGCTTCTTCAGATATTACTCAAGCTACTGGTATATTAGAGGAATACGTTTCAAGACTTGGTTTTGATGAAGAATTTGGTCTTTTAGATATGAATGTTTTAGCTGAAAAACAGATTATCGATAAATCAAATGCTTTTGAGCTTATGCAAAAGAAGTCTAAAGAGCTTTACACTGAAACAGTTGAATTATTAATTAAAAATTATGATTTAGTTGAAAGATTGGCTCAGGCTTTGCTTGAGTCTGAGACTTTAAGCGGTAAAGAAATCGAGGAAATTTTACATCAAGGGATATAAATATGATTTATGCAGTGAGCGATATACATGGCGATTTAGCCATGTATAATCATATAGTAAAGCAATTAAATAAGGATGATACATTGTATATAGTCGGAGACGCAATAGATAGGGGTAGTTCAGGCATTATGATTCTTCAGGATGTAATGAAAAGACCTAATGTAGAACTTTTACTTGGTAATCATGAGTGGTTTCTTATAATGTCAATGGCTTTTGGAAGTGAGTGTATAATGAATACTTGGATTTCGAAGCAAAATGGTGGAGAAGCTACTGCACAGTCTTTGATATCGTTGCCAAGTATTGAATATGATAATCTTTTAGATTACTTATTATCAAGAAAAATTTGTGAACAGTTAATTGTTAGTAATAAAAAATTTACTTTAGTTCATGGTTGTTATTATAAGGGTATAGAGGATATTATTGAATTTGAAAATTCAAAGCTTGTGTATAATTGTTTATGGGATTCAGAACTATTAACTGCTATAAGTGATAAAAATAATATAGACATTTATGTACATGGTCATGTACCTATAGGAAATGCAGGACTTAATAATCCTTATTTAGATAATTGTAGGTATATTGATGGTGGTAACATTTTTGGAGGTTGTCAGATTTTATATAATTTGACTACAGATACTTGTACATATTTTAAAAATATAAATGGAAAGATACAGTATAAGGGGGTTAAGAATCCATGCGCTATTTGATTTCATTAAAAGGTGTGGAAGGCTTAAATTAGAATTCTGAATAACTCACTTATGAAGAAGAGGTTATTATTTCTTAGCAAGAGAGTTATTGAAATTATCAGGCAGGAAAAAGTAATATTGCTTTACAATATACAGAGTTTAAGGAGAAGTACGGAGAATGAAATTTTACATATCACAGTTAAAAGATGGAAAAATGTTAGTTTTTGAGGATAATGAAGTAAGAGTTGAAGAAACTGGTTATCCTTTACCAGATTGTAGATTACAAATTGGAGATAAAGTATTAAATAATAAGGCAGATATTTTAAAAGCTATACTTGGTTACGAAATTGAGGATTACTCGTCTTTTGTTGCATTTACTCAAGATTTAGAACCAATGTCTTATAATAATTTTAAGTTAAAAATTTATAGAGACGAAGTAGGAGGTAATTGTCCACAAAAGTTACACGAAATAGGGGTAGATGTCATTGACCTAGGTTTTACATATGAAGAAGCTTTATTCAGACATATTTTACCATCAAAGTTTTTAAATATGAATGATGATTTATCTGATTTAACTGATTTCAAGGATTTGCTTTATAAGAATTGGAATTATACAATGACAGACCCATCGAAAAAGTCTAGTAGATTTAGAGGAAATATCTTAATGTACTCAGGTATTCGTGATTTTAGTGAAAAGTATATTGATTTTATAAAGTTATTACTAAATAATTGCTGTAATGTAGACTACTTTCATCATTTAACAACAGTTACAACTAAATCAGGTATTACTTGTATTGTATTAAGTGACTGTATTCTACATAATGAGGATTTTCAATATTTTTATTCAAAAGTAGCAGGGGTAGATATTTTTGACGGCTTTATTGATGTAGAATTTACTGAAGATGAAGTTGAACTTTGTTTTTGTTGTGAGGATGAAAGTCAAAAAGCTTTTTACAGTAATAAAAAGCCATTTAAGGGTTTTTATAAAAGATATGAAATTTAGGAGATGATTAGGTATGGAAATAGCTAGAAATATAGATGATTTACTTAAAGAAGCAGTTTCTATGGGTGGTTCAGATTTACATTTAAGCGTTGGTGCACAGCCAAGAGTTCGTATACACGGTGATTTAAGAAATTTAAATTATGCAGTAATAACACCTAGTAATGCTGAAGCCTTGATTTACCCATTATTAGATACACTTGCTAAGTCTACATTAAATACTGTTGGTCAGTACGATTTAGCTTATTCAGTACATGGGGTATCAAGATTTAGGTGCAACGTATTTAAGCAAAAAGGTGATTTGGCAGGTGTATTTCGTGTCCTTAATGAGACTGTTCCAAGCTATACAAAATTAGGGTTACCTTTAAATGTATTTAATTTATATAAGAAACGTAGAGGTTTGATATTAGTTGTTGGACCGACAGGTTCAGGCAAGTCTACTACTTTAGCTAGTTTCTTAGATATCATAAATAAGAATTTATATAAGCATATAATTACACTTGAAGAACCTATTGAGTATTTACATTGGCATTCAAGAAGTATTATAAATCAACGAGAGATAGGTACTGATTGTGATAGTTTTGCTAATGGACTTAGAGCAGCACTTCGTGAAGACCCAGATGTTATTCTAATCGGTGAGATGCGTGATTTAGAAACTACTGAGATTGCATTACAATCAGCAGAGACAGGTCATTTAGTTTGTAGTACACTTCATACGTTAGGTGCAGCGGATACTATAAATCGTATTATTGATATGTATCCAGAAGCACAACATAATCAGGTTAGAAGTCAGTTATGTGCTATTCTAGAAGCTGTTGTTTCACAGCAATTATTACCTAGAGCTGATGGTACAGGATACGTTGTAGCATTTGAGGTTATGTTTAAAAATAAAGAGTTACAACATATGATTCGGGATAAACGAGTAGATGAAATTTCAGATTATTTACTAACAAAAGAAGCTTTAGAGCAGGGTATGATTAGTATGGATTCAACAATATTAGATTTATATAGAAAAGGTACAATAACTAGAGATACAGCTCTTGATTATGCTTTTGATAGAAGAGAAATGACTGAAAGAATGAAGAAGCTAAAGGGGTAGTTACTATGATTACAGAAGAAGAGTATAGATAATATGATAGAGAAATAGATGAGTACATAGATAAATGTATAAAAGACAATATTAAGCACCATAATAATACTTATTTATATTATCGTGATACAGAAAAATGGAAAAATGATTTAGAGATTAAAGCATTAAAGTGTAATATTTATATGCTTAGTAAAGGTGTTAATGAAAGTTACTATTATTTAAAGAATCCAGAAGAAGCTATCCGTAAAAAATTGCATATTGATAAGTTTGAAAATTTATATGATGAGATTTTAGAGGAGTTAAAAACCTTAAAGTATGTAGAGAAGGTATTTTATTCATCTCCATATATACGAAGACAGTATGTAGATGACGATACTGATATTGAGGATATAAGGAAAAAAATTGATAAATTAGAACAGAGATTAGAGCATGTTGAAAGAGGTATGAATGCATCAGATGATTATTACAAAGTTAAAAGAGTAATGCAAATGTATAGGCAAAATTATGCTCTTAGTGTTAAAGGATTAGAGAATTGTCAAAAGAGGCTTAAAGAAATTGAGAATAATAGATGAATTAATTAGTAAAGGTGGTAAACAATATGTATTTAATGTTTGCAGATACTCCAGTTTTATATTTTGACTTTGATGATTTTATTGTTGAAGTAATAAATGAACAGTTTTTACCTTACAGTCTACAAGGTAAATTTACTAGAACTGTGGCACTTAAGGATTTACTGAGAAATATGCAGTATCTTAAAAGTTGGTTAAGTCATCGAGTTTTAAGTTTGAGTAGGGCTAATGCGAAGCAGATTTATACTATGTATCAGATACCACAGTTAGACGACATAGAAACACGAGTAAAAATATGCCTAGCTTGTAAAGGGGTGGCTATTCAGGATTCTTATTGGTTAGCAAAAGATACTAATGAAAAATATGAATCTGTAAATATTAGACATAAACATTTTAAAGAAATACTAGAAATTTCTCTATTAGGTATAAATCCTACTATTACAGAAAACAGTATTTGTCCTGAGTTGACTACTCACGGTCTGTTTAGAAAATGTTGGATAAGAGATGGTAATAATTTATATTTGCTAAAGTCTGATAACTTTCAGAATAATATCAGTACAAGAATGGAAGCTTTAGCATCTAAAATATTAGATTGTTTTGACACTAACTTGAGCATAGTTGAGTATACTGGTAGAATAAGAAATACTAAAGTAGGAAAATTATATGTAAGTAAATGTAAGAATTTCATTACAGATGATTATTCTTTTGTTGAAGCTTGGGAGATTATTGAATATTGTAATACTTACAATATAAATTTTAGACAGTATATGTATAGCTTAGATAGAAACTTTGCAGATATACCTGTTTTGGATTTCATCTTAGTAAATACTGATAGGCATACACAGAATTACGGCTTTTTAGTTGATAATAAGACTAACAAGATAGTTAGTTTAGCACCTATATTTGATTTTAATTGTGCTTTAGTTGCAGATTATTTTAATCGAGGTGCAGAAGATACACTTAGTCAAATGTTTAACAGTAAAGAAACTCTTAGACAGTTAGCAGAGCAATATAGACCTTGTTCCAATGTACGTTTAAATAAGGAAAAATTTATAAAATTAAGGGGTAGTTATACAGAGTATAAACATGTTTTTGATAAAGTGTATGAAAGATGTTTATACTTAAATGTAATTTAAGCCCTTAGGTAAGAAGGTATTATAAATGTTAGTTTTAGATGATTCTACAAAAGTTCTTATAGATAGTTCAAGTAAGGGAAATCAGAAAAAGTTTTATAATAATGGTATTTGGATAAAGCTTGATAATGAGAAGTGTTCTGAAGGTTTAGCAGAGGATTTTACATCAAAGTTTTGTGCTTGTATCTATGATTTTCCTTATGTACAATATGAAAGTTCACAATTTGAATACAAAGATGATATCTATAATGGTTGTTATTCAAGAAATATGTATAATAGACAGGATATCATCTTTATAAGTTTTAGGAATTTATTGAAGCAATGGAATGTTCAGCAAAATATTTTCTTTATAAATGATAGTATTGAGGTCAATATAAAAAATGTTATAAATTTAGTTTATGAAATGTTAGGTTTAAACTTATTAGATTACTTCAGAAGATTGTTGATGTTGGATTGTTTAATTATAAACGAAGATAGACATTTAATGAATATCGGTGTTTGTTATTGTAAGTCTGATGGTAGATATTATGAAGCTCCTTGTTTTGATAATGGTAGTAGTTTGTTTTGTACTAATTGGACTTACAGAAAGCGAAAGACTTTTGAGGAAAATATTGATTTTGCAAAAAGTGTAGCTAGACCATTTAGTAAGTTTTATGATAAGAATTTACAAGCTCTGCTGAATTTAGGGTGTAACCCTTTAAGGATAAGTAGGCATGAGGTAGAAAATTTACTAGCAACTTATCATAATTCTTTATACTCTAATGAGTTAAATATGAGAGTTAAGCAGGTTTTAGTAAATAGACTAAATTATTATCAAAATAAAGCTTTTATTTATGTTTAGGAGGGCTTATGAGCAACTATGATGTAGATTATTACTACAAAGAAGAACTTTTAACAAAAATACACATAAGGGGTAGAGAGGTTACCTTTGAAAATTATTCAGATGATGTTTTGTTAGTTGCTTTTGGTGTAAGAACTGAAGTAACATATGAAGATTTAGAGGAGTTCTATGAAGATAGATGTTTCCCAAGAGAAAGGGCAAATGCTAAAGATTTGTTACATGATTTAGGTCTTGACTATTATGAACCAGAAGCTATTTGTAGAAAGACTCATGGTATGCAATTTGATGACTTTATGTGGCTACAATTCAGTGATGAGCCACAAGTCAAGTATGAGGATATAAAGATTCGTGATTAATAAATTTTGAGTTTTTTACAAATTTATGAGATTGATTTTTCAGTACATTTTAACTTATTTAGTTTTTGTATTTAGTATATTGAAATTTTTCTAAAATTTAAAGTTTATTTACTTAACCTAGTTCTCATCGATTTTTAAATTGTAATTACTATTTTTGGAGTATTTATTTAGAAGTTGCCCTATAACTATTGACTTTCCTTAAGTTTTATGGTATAATTATTATAAAATCTGAAAGGAGATTCTTATGAAGGAATTTGAAATTTTGAATAAATTAGTATTTAGTAATAATGATGAAAAAGTTACAGTAGGTTACACAATATCTTTAGGCGGTAATTATACTTGTGCAGTTACAGAGGAGAAAGCAAAAGAACTTAGGGTAGCTGATATTGAAGTAGTTAAGTATATGAGTTTTGATGAGCTTGAAGTTGTGCCAATTGTGGGTAATAAATATGCTTTAGTAGAGAATAATTCAGGTTTCTTTGAAGATTATCGAGAAAATGCAAAAGATTATTTTGGTGATAAGATTTTGTATTATGGTTATTATTTTAAACCACAGTATATCATATCTTTAAATAATGAGTCAGCATTGAAAAGAATTGTATTAGAATCAAAAAATATTTATCAGGATTAAACTAAATATATGATTTACTATTGACTTTTATTAAGCTATATGCTATACTATATGTATAAAGTAAATCAATCTCAAAGGAGAGAAAAAGATATGGGTAAAGTAATTCAGATGAATAATTATTTTGAGCGAAAGGAATTAAAAGATGATTGTTTACAGCGTCTTACAAAGGTGACAAATCAGTTTATTACTGACTCTGCAAAGTTACATAATTTAGTTGAAAAGCGATTTGTAATTTTCAGAAAGAAGAGAGTTGAGAGTCTTGAAAGTCTTGTTGCAGTTGAAAAATCGGAAATTGTAGACCTCACAAGATTATATGATACTCTTACAAAAGAAGAGCAGTCGATTTGTATGTAAGCCTATACTATTATATGATGATATTGAAATTACCAAAGAGCCTAGACACAAAGTATTATTAAATATAGGGGTAGTTGAGAGTTCTACTCAGGCTATAAAAGTATCTGTTTCACCATTAAAAATGGTAAAGATTATATTACTGTAAATGATTTAGTGATTAGTTTAAATATCTATAAGAGCTAGGTTAAAAGCCTAGCTCTTTTTATTTTAAGTTAATGGGATAGTTTTTGTATAGTTTTTATAAATTTGTTTTTATGAAAGTTGGTGCTATTATGTTTAGTAGAGAAGATAATGAATTGTCAAGTAGAACTGAATATGAGTATTATACTATTGAGTACTTATCAGGAAGTGATAATAAATGGATTGATATAGGAGATAATTTCTTTTCCTTAAGAGAATATGAGTTTGGACAGTTTTCAGCTTGTGGAGAATGTTGGCAGAAAACTGGTAAGCATGGTACTTTTGATTTAGAGTATGCTAAGGAATTTTGTAATAAGTTGATTACAGAACTTGAGAATGGTACTTTAATTAGTAATTCAACTTTTACTTCTGATACTAAAGCAAGATATGAGCGTTATAATATCAAGGCATTTCATATTCGTAAGCATCATACTATATATGAGTCTGAAGTAATCTTGGCAAACAAGTACTAATATGGGGTAGTTGTTCACTAATCTAGTTTTTAAGTTTAAGTATAAAATCTGTAAATTATTAAAAGAAAGTTGGTGATTTTTTGATAAAGCGAGACCAGATTCATGGCGATATCGAGTTTTCAGATGCAGAAATGAAGTTGATAAATAGCAAATCTTTTGATAGATTAAGATATATTAAACAGTTAGGCTTTGCCGAATATGAATATCCAAGTGCAACTCATACAAGATTTCAGCATTCTTTGGGGGTTTGTAAATGTGTAACTGATATGTATAATGCAGTTATAAAAAATTGCCCAGAGTTTTATCGTGAAGGTGATTTGGAATTATTGAGAATGATGGCTTTGGTACATGATTTAGGGCATTCACCATTTAGTCATGCTAGTGAGGAACTATCTCCTATTTCTCATGAAGAGAGATTGACAGATATTCTTGAGTATGAGAAAAAGAATATAATTCTTGCTCATAATTATGACTGTGAAGCTTGGGATTTAATAAATCAGGTATATAATGGTGAGGGATTAACTTATTTATCGGATACACATTTGATTGCTTTACATAGTTTTATGGATGGTTTTATAGATGCTGACAAAATGGATTATCTTGAGCGTGACGCTATAAATTGTGGGGTATCTTATGGTAAGTTCGATAGGGATGCTTTAGTTAATAATCTTACTGTAGTTAAAAATAACAATGGTATTTATGATATAGCATTGAAGAAAGAGGGTATTCAAGCTCTAGAAGGTTTTATTTTAGCAAGGTATTATATGTTTAGTCAAGTTTATATGAACCCAGAGGAACGTATCCTAAGATTTCAATATTGTAATGCTATGAAGAACCTGTTACCAGGGGGTAGATATCCAGATGATATTAAGAAATTCCTTTCATTGGATGATACAAAATATGTTAGACGCTTAAAGTTCTTGCAGGATAATAGACTTCAAGTAATTTATGATGGAGAATTTAATGCAGAAATTAAAGCATTAGTTGATAGGAAATTAGGTAAATATCTTTTATGTGATACACCTAGAAAGAATATTTTTAGAAAAGATACTGATGATTCAACAGTAATGATTGTTGATGATAACTTAGGTAGAGTAATTCCTTGTAGTGAGGCATCTCCAATACTTAAGAATATCGAATATACTTGTGTACATAAATTAAGGTATTATGCAGATGCGTCTAACGCTTCGGAGTTAAAATCCGAACTTATAAAGTTATTGAAAGGAGTGAATTAATATGTATACAACTGATGATGTTTTATTTAGTATATTACAATCTTGTTGTGATGGTTTAGATTCTAATAAATTAGTTTATTATGTTTATATTTATCAGATAGCTGGTTTAAATTATAAGTTCAGATATAAAATTGATGCTTCAGGTTTATCTTGTAATGGTATCAATAACTTATTAAGTCAAGTGATAAATGATGGCAATGTAACACTAAAAAATGGTCTAATAAAGTTAACAGCTAGGGGTAGTTCTACATTATTCAATACACCTATGACTGCAGAAGAATGGGATTTTATAGAGGATATTAAGTCAGTTTTAGATAAGTTATCTGAAAAGGAATTACAAGCTCTATGTATAACAGATATGATAGTTTATGATACATTACATAGGTATGGGGTAGACGGTCTTGTAAAGCAGGAAGATACAATTAAGTCATCAATTAGAACTATTTGTGGAAGTAATTTTAAAGATGATGACTTTGATGCTTCATTAAAATTTTTAAGAAAGGTGCGAGAAAGAAATGAGTAATAATTTTGAAGAAGAAGCTAAGAAGAAAGAAAGAGAAGAAGAATTGAAGCGAGAAGCAAAAGGCTCTCAGTTAATGATTTCTTTAGTAATACTTGCATTATTTATTGCAGTTTGTGGTGCTATTTGGTTTGCAGTTTACAAAATTAGGAGTAATCAGATTGATAATTATATAAATAATATTGAGTATGTTAATAATGATGAAACGGAAAGTTCAGATTTAGCTGTGAAGTTAGTAACTGTAACTATTGATGACGTAGATTACACTCTTAATCAGTTAAAAGATAAGACAGATTTACCTACTGTAGTTGATGTAGTTGTAACATATACAGATAATTCAACAGTTACAAAGTCAGCATACATTTCATATGTAGACTCGACAGATGTTAAGGAAGTTTCATATCAGGATAACGAATACGGTAGGATTTTGATTCCTAAAGAAATGGAAAAGTAATAGGGGTAGTTATTAAAGAGCTAGTTTTTCTAGCTCTTTAGTTTTAATTTAGGTTCTTGATTTCTTTTTTAATCTACAGTATAATATTTATAAATTATTTTTAAATAAGGAGATTTTGTGTATGTTAGTTAATATATTTTGTGAAAATAGAACACCTTTATTTGCTGATGCATTTTATGATTGTTTGCCACAAACATGTCCAGTATGCGGTATGCCTACAGAAATGAGTGAAGCCCTTACAGGGTTACATTGTAGTAATCCAAAATGTGCAAGTAAGGTAGCTCAAAGACTTGTAGCAATTGCTTCATCGCTTGGAGTTAAGGATTTAGGCGCAGCTAGAGCAGAGAAGTTTATAAGTACTTTTGGTATTGATAATCCTTTACTAATCTTTTGTTATGAGCCAGAGACAGATGGACAAATGGCTGATAACATTAGCTTAGAGGTTAGTACAAAAATTGCTAATCAGTTTAAAGAAAGAAATAAGTTTACTCTTGCAGAGTACATTCGTATAGCAAACCTACCATATATTCAGACTAGTGCCTTTGCTATATTCGATGGCTTTGATGATTTAGCTGAAGCCTATAAAGCTATCGAGTCAGGTGGGGTAGAATACATAAGAGATAGACTTGATATTAAGGCTAAGGATACTGAAGATGTATCTGTTAGAGCTTTAAAGGTATATGATTCTCTTATGTCCTTTAAATCAGACTTATTTGACGCATTAGAAGGGGTAGAGATTATTAAAATTCATACTGGAGAAATGACTACTATTCGAGCAGTTTGTTCGACTGAAGTAGGAGGAGAATTCAGAACTAAAGCAGATTTCTACGCAACCTGTAATAATCTTTATGGAAATTTGCATATAGAATTTGGTAATTCAGTTACAAAGAAAACAGAGTATCTTATTTGGGCAGGAGCTGATGGTAAACCTGCACAGGTTACTAATAAGGTTAAAAAGGCTAGGGCTTATAACGAAAAAGGTCTTGATATTAAGATTGTAACTGCTATGGAATTTCTTAGTATCCTCGAAGACCTTAGTAAGGGCGGTAAATAGTTATGCAGTTTTCAGTAAGTGATATTCGTAAGTGGGGTAGCTTAAAAATTTTTAATAATTACTTTACTACAGATATTGGTAGACAAGGTTTTATTGAACGATTAAGACAGTTAAATTTTGCTTTAAGCGATTATAAGTGTTCAGCATATTCGATACCACGAGTATATAAGGATGTATATTATGATATGCATAGTCAATATTACGGTATGAGCAGATTTGTAGATATGTGCGAGCCACTTCTTAGAAGTATCGATAATCCAGATGATTCAATTAAGAGAAAAATTAGAAATCAGTGGGATAGCCTTTGGAAGTGTTTAAAAGAGGATTTAAGTTTAAGTGAGGTAGCTTGTAAAGAGTTAAAAGAGTTAGGTGTAAGATTATTATTTCAGTATAAAGAAGAGGATTTACAAATTCATATAAATGCTGAAGTATTTGAGTTCTATAATGCAATTTTAACTTGGTATACTTACACAGTTACTGAAAGTGCTATGGCTAATTTGGCTTTGAGTCCTTTGGAACTTATAGAGTTTATGACTATAAATGATGCAGATAAGTTTATCTATTGTATGCAAAATGGTTTTTGATAAAGGGGGTAGTTTTCTATGGTAGTATTTATTTTACTTATATTAGCAGGTGTTTGGAATTTATATAATTTTGCTACCTTTTTCTATAATATACCATATTTGGATTTATGTACTTCAGGTAATTTTTTACTTGAGAGTTTACATATGGTTTCTATGAAGTGGTGTTTACCTTTCGGTATAATCTTCACGTTAGTAGGTATTTTTGGTTTGATTTTTATGAAACGTAGTACAAATAACTTTGAAAAGATTAAGTGGGGATTACTTATTCTTGCAGTTATTTTATCTGTTTTCCTTTGTTTGTAAATCATTGATATCTGTTTTTATTAAGACAGCACTGGAGCTATTGTATAAAAAATAGTTTTCAGTGCTTTTATTTATGGAGGAATATTATGCAAGTTTATGATGCAAGTACAGATGTAATAGTTAGGCAGAAAAATTACTGTAGTAGAAAACTAGATACTATTTTAAGGGATATTAAGGTTTCAGGCTATACTATAGGAACTATTAAAATTAGTAGTTTAGTTTATGAGGATGAAGTTCTCTTTTTCAATTCTTATACACAGTCATATTTTTGGAGAAAATTAGGTAAGTCTGTAACTATAGATACTAATATCAGAGATAATTTTTATCAATTTACAGGTGTATATGGAGTTGGAGGCTCAGGGTTTCATGAAGAACTTAAAGGTTGTAAAATTATATCAGCAAAATCTATGGTAGTTTGTAAAGTTGACGATGAAATACAAGTAGTTTCTGCCGAACAGCTTTATAAACTGGCTTGGACACATAAAGTTGCTTTTTTAGGGTATAATAGAGATATAGAACATGGGACAAGAGAATTAGGGGTAGTTGAATTACCTTTAGCTATAGAAAAGTGTAGTAAAACAGTTGCTGTTTCTAGTGTAGAAATAGATAGAATACCAGATAATTTGTTTATGCTTACACGACAAGATAGTGATTATATTTTTTAGGAGGATTATATAAATGAAATTAGCAAAGTTAGCTGTTGCTTATTATACTGAAGTGACAGGGAATGAATGGAGTAAATTTTATGATGACCTTGATACTGCTATGAATGGACAGATTGAGGAACAGTCTGGTGAGTTATGGTTAATTCATAGTCTTATGAATGTTGTGATTAAGAATGGAACTTCCATTGAAGAATTTAAAATGAATAAGGATGCAGTTAAAGCATTGTTTGATGAAGAGGGAAGAAAGAAGAATGGCGAATTTTTTACTCCAGTTGTATGGGCAGAAGAGCTACATCGTTATATGGATAAGCATATACCTAATTGGCGGACTGAGATGAATGTTTGGGAAAATTCTTGCTATTCTATGGATACACAGTTGCTAACTAAACGTGGTTGGCTATATTTTGATGATTTAAAAGATGATGATATGATTTGGACTCTTAATCCAAATACTTTATGCGGAGAATGGTCAGGTTTTCATAATAGTTTTAAGAAAAAGGTTACAGATAAATTAGTTTCTATATCAAATGCTAAGGTAGATATGCTTATAACAAAAGACCATTATCTTTATGTAAGACATAAATATTTAAGACATGATTCAGATTATGAGTTTGTTGAGGCAGGTAGACTATTTGATGAGATTCAGTCTTTAGCAACAGATAGAGTGGAGTATGAAATGTACACGAGTTGTAATCAAATCAGTTCAGAATCACCAACTCCTTTATTTCAGTTTGCAGGAATGTTTTTAGGCGATGGTTCTACTGGAAGACCAAATAAGTCAGGTTTTGATTGTATTAGATTTTCATTTTCTAAAGATAGAAAGAAAGATTACTTAGAAAAATTATTGACAGAATTAGGGGTAGTTTATACAACAAGTACTGAGACAGCTAGACCAGAGATTAAGTCTTATAGGATTTCTACTTCAGATAATGAAGAGTTAGTAAAATTTATTATAGAAAATTTTGGGTACAGTACAAAAACTAAGCATATTACATTTGATATATTGAAATCGAATAATGATTATTATGGTTTATTACTTGGATTATTAGAGTCAGATGGTACTTTTGAAAATAATTATAATTATTCTACTAGTTCTGAAATGTTAGCAAAAGATGTTGAATTGTTAGCTACTTATTGCGGTTTTACAGTTAAGACTGGTTTTAGAGATAGAGGTACTAAAGGAAAAGAGTTTAGACTTAATTTGCGATTAAGCTCTACTGCATGTGTAAGAAAGAAAGATTTTGCATTAGTAGATTATGATGATTATGTATGGGATTTAACTACTAATAATGATAATCATATTTTTTTAGTTCGACGTAATGGTAAGTGTGTGTTTTCTAAGAATTGTGGTTCAGGCAATCTTATACGAACAGCAAATATAACTCCAGAGCATTTATTTGCATCATCTTTACAGCCAGATGATATAACTTTTTTGAGGAATAGTGGAGAACTTGGTGAGAAAGCACATATTTTTCAATTAGACTTTTTAAAGGCTTGTGATGATGGTCTGAATAATGAGTTTCTTCATTGTTTGCCAGATAGACTTCAAGAGATTATTAATAAAGATGAACCTCTTGTATTTTTATGTAATCCACCTTATAAAACAGGTCAGGCAAATGCCACTCAGGTAGGTAAATTTATGAATGATAAGAATGGCTTAGCTATCTATGATTGGGCAGATTTCAGTAAACCATCTTATGATTTATTCTATCAGTTCTGCTTTCAGGTTATGAATATGGTAGCACAGCATGAGTTGAAAAATGTGTATTACTGTGTTTTCGGACCTCTGACATGGTTTACTGGAGCAGGAGCTAATGTATTATTAAGACAGTTTGAACATTGTTTCGAGTTTATTGATGGTATGTGTATTTCAGCTCAAGAATTCAGTGATACCTCGGAATCTATACTTTGGGGGATTGCAGGCACTATTTGGAAGTCAAGGGGTGGTTATATGAATGAGCCAGGTGTTGATTATCATAAAGATATTCTTCTTGATAAGAAGTTTATTACACCAGATGGTTTAATTGAAACTGAGGGTAAAGTTCTTTATGCACCACCACGTAAAAAGCTTTCAACTTGGGTACATTCAGATGATAAAGCAGTACCTAAAGCAGAGTTCCCACTTATGACTTCACATCTTACATTTAAGGGTGGAGATGTATTTGAGAAAGTAGCTCATAAACGTGTGAAAGCTAGAAAAGACCTTTGGGGTATCCTCATGTCGCAGGATACAATGACTAGAAGTTCAGACCAGTCAGCAGTTATGTCTATGCCAAGTTCAATCCAGTATGAACCTATTGTCAAGGAGAACTTTTGGAGAGCTGTTGCTTCATATACATTTAGACGTATTTATGAAGCAGATTGGAGTATTGCAAAGAAAGATATTTCAGAACCAGATATTAATGTAGAGGGTTATGACCTTTGGTTAAAGAATGCTATTCCAATTTTCTTATTTGAGTATAAGTCAATGATGAGTTCAATTCGAGGGGTATCTTGGGAAGACCAGCTTGCTTTACCAGAAGAAGTAAGAGAAGTAATTAATATCAGAAATAATTTCTTCTTCTTAACACCTGAGGAGGTTAGAGCAAATTGTACAGACCCTGTAATTCTTGCTGATTTAGAGGCAAATCCACCTACAGAAGGTCAGTTATTTATGCAGGAAGTTATTAAGGAGTGTGAACCAGTTTGGGCACCAGAAGTAAGACAGCTTTATGACTGGTGTAAGACTTATACATTAGCTACTTATGATGCTCGTAAGACAGTTAATTATAAGGGTTCATTAGATGCTTGGGATGCAGGTTTTCAACAGTTAAGAGCAGGTCTTTGGAATGCTGATAAGCTTGATGGAGATATGACTAAGTTGCTTGTACAGGCTAGAGATTTCTTGCGTAAGGACATCATGAAGTATGGTTTTGTATCAGAGGTTCAGTCAACAGATGATATTTAAATAGTGAAGTTAAGCCTTACTTAACTGTAAGGCTTTCTTTTTAGGAGGTTTAAAATGAAAAAGATAGTAACATTCACTGGGGTAGATAATAAAACCTCATTCACATCTTTACAGATTCTCGCAAATAGATATAGTAATATAGAGTTTGGTATTCTTGTGAGTAAGAGTAATACTGATTTAGATAAAGTAAGTAGATTTCCAAATTTTGAAACTATTGATAAAGTTTTAAATGCAAACTTACCTAATGTTTCTTGCCATATTTGTGGCGAGCTTGCAAGATATTATGTTCATACTGGTGATTTCTCTGAAATTAGAGACTTTTTAGGTCAGGAAAGAGTTGATAAGTTTTCAAGATTTCAGTTAAATATTAGAGGATATGATGACTATAAGCTTTTTGTTATTGAAGAAGATATTCATATTATTATTCAGGTTTCAAATGCAAAAAGTTATCAATACTTTTATCAAATGCAGGAGTTAAATCCAAATAAGGTTGAAGCATTAATTGATTATTCAGGTGGGCATGGAAAGCTTGGGTGCTTTAATTATGTGTCTGATGGAGATGAAATTTTTGGTTATGCAGGTGGTATAAATATTAATAATGTAACCTATATCTTAGGTTATATTGAGGGTAAAATGGAGTACGATGTAAACTACTGGATAGACATGGAAAGTTCAGTTAGAACAGATGACTGGTTTGATACAAGTAAAGTTAGGGAGATTTGTAGTGAGGTTGAAAAGGTTGAAGATATACGGGAAAATATGCAGTAATTGGTTTTATATTTGTATATTTGCTATATTTACTTTAAGTGTTTATTCTGGGCTTGCAGATTTCGATTATTATTGGCAGGTAGATTTAGGTAGACAAATTGTTAAGAATGGAAATTTTAATGGAATTTACAGTCAGTCTTGGGGTAGTTTAGGTATTTCTACTTATTATGACCATGAATGGTTAACTAACATTTTATTTTACTGCATATCTCTTATAGGCATTAAGGGGATATCTGTAATAAAGTTATTAATATCTTTATTTTTAGCAACTTGTACTACATTTTATATAAGGTCTGAAAAGAAGGAACTTAATATTGTTTCAACTATTGAATTGCTTATATTTTTATTTATAATTAGTACAGTTTTTCTTAAGGTAAAAGCTTATTGCATTAGTATTGGTTTTCTTTTGCTTGAAGTAATGTTTTTAAAGCAATATAAAAGAAGTAAGTCTAATAAATATTTCATCTACATGTTAATTTTGTTATTATTTTGGACTAATATGCATTCAGGTAGTATGCCTTTATTCTTTGGAGTTGCTGGTATTTATTGGTTAATAAACTTACGAAGTGAAAAGAAAATTTTACTTTATGGGGTAGGTTATCTGTTAAGTACTTTAATAAATCCTTATGGGTATAAATTAGTTGTATTTAATTTATTACATAATAGTGATAAAACAATGAAGCAATATGTATTAGATTGGAGAGCTTTAGATGCAAAGACAGCAACTGGAGTCTTGTGTGCTTTCTTAATATTTATGTGTATTACATCATTATATAAAGTAAACCTTAAAAGGCATTTATTTGATGTTGTAATGTTATTTATTGTGATTTTTTTAAGTTTACAATCTGTAAGGCATTTGATTTATTTAACTCCATTTATTGTATCTATAGTACTAGATACCAAATTTACATTAAAGAAATTTACAAATGAGCAATTAAGTTATATAAGCTTATTTTTTATAGGTCTTTCAATAGTGGTAAATATAAGTGCATTTAACTCTAGTAGTTATAAAGAAGATTATGCAATGGATTATGTGGATAATGATTTAAAGCAGTTACTTATAGATACAAATAAAGTTGATTGTAATAATATCTTTACAGCAGATATTGATATGTGGTCTTTAGGATTGAAGTCTTTTAGTAGTGGTGCATTTCCTTGCACAAAACAAAGATTTGAAGATAGTTACCTTATAATGTATTGTGGTTCTGATTCACAGATAAAGCAAGTAATTGATTATTATGGACTTACAAAGTTTGTATTTTCAAAAAATAATATTTTAATTGATTACTATAATGTGAATAATACATTATACGAATATTTGTCAAATAATGATGAATATGAATGTTTATATGATTCAGATTTTTATTGTTATTTTGTACAGAAAGGGGTAGTTAATGCGTCTAAGTGATTTAGATTCTAAAAATAGAAGTATTGATATTGTACTTTTACAAACCAGTAGTACAAAGTTATCTATGTTTATACAGGATAAGTTAAAAAGAAGGTATAACTGTAAAGCAGATTCTTTAATTGAATTAGAGACTAAGTCAGATTTGCGAAAGGTTAAAGAAGTGTTTGGAGTTACACCACCTTTTGCATCTAAGTGGTTTGTTTCTGTTGATTTAGATAGGGGTAAAAATGGAGTTGCTATGAAGGATTTAATACCTGTTATAAAGCAGTCATCTACTTGTATATTCTTCTGTACTTCTTCAAAGTATAAAACATTTAAGGAATTTAAAGAGAGTTTTAAAGATAATACTGCTTTTTTTGATTATTACATTAACTATCTGAGAAGACCAGATTTTTTATACTTATATGATGCATTTACATTATCAGATAATAAACTTTCAAAGCAGTTATTTGATTATGCAGTACAAAGTTATAGTGGTGATATTGAAGCTGTTTTTGATTTACTCTTAGCTTTAAATGCAGGACAGAAATTTGAGTCACGACAAGATATAGCTGAAGTATGTGGTTTAGGCGGTCTTTCTGTTGAGTCTTATATTTTTAGTTTATTGAAACCAGTGAGTGGTTCTGATAAGGGTTTAAAAACAGTTATAAAAAATCGAGTCAAAGCTGGGGTAGATTTAGGAAATACCATTGGGTTTCAGAAGATGTACAATTTCACGGCAAAAAGTATAATGCTTTTTTGTGAATTAAAAATATTGATTATTTCTGGAGTAATATATAAATCAGTACGTAATTTACCAGATTCTTTTGATGAGAAAGCTTTAGCTAAGTATCAGAAATATATTTGGAGATTAAAAGAAATTCCTTTATCCGATTTATTACGTTTGAGACAGTGTATGGGCGAATATGCTTGGCATAATGGAACTGATTTCCTAAATTTTATTTATAGATATTACGAATTAAAATCTGAGCTGTTTCTTGCAGACATTAATACGGATGTTAAATCGTGATTTCTGTTTATTCTTGATTTGACTATGAATTTGTGTTATAATGATTATATTCAATTTATTTTGGAGGCTATAATAGTCATTATATAATTATTAATTTTTACAAATAATTAAATATTTTTGACTGTTTAGTATAAATATATTTTATAAATTAATAAAAGGAGTAATTTGTATGGATTGATTAACTTTTAAAGAAGGTGCAATATATGTTAGTAGGTCAAAAGTTAAGATTGAAACCCAATAAAGCTCAAGAAGAATGGTTGAAGCGATATTCAGGGGTAGCCAGATTTATCTATAATTATTCTCTTGCTATGAAAGAAACAGTATATAAAGAGCAAGGTATTAGTATAGGTCAAAAGGAAATTATGAGACAAATAACAGATATGAAATATACACCAGAGTATGAGTGGTTACAGTCTTATAATTCAGAAACAGTTAAACAGGCAGTAAAAGATATGTTAACATCGTATAAAAATTTCTTTCAAAGAGGTAATAAGGGGTTTCCAAAGTTTAAGAAAAAAGGTAAATATAAAGAAGGTTTTTATGTAAGATATGACAGAATTTATTCAGTAGATGAAAAGCATATTAAATTTCCTAGTCTTAAGCAACCAATGAAAATATCAGAGCCTTTTATTATTGAACAAGGTAGTATTATAAACTCAAGAGTGTCTTTTGATGGAAAATATTGGTATCTATCTTTTAGTTATGAACTTGAGCCAATACAGGAAATTCTAACAGATGAAGTAGTTGGTATTGATTTAGGTTTGAAGGAATTAGCTGTAACTTCTTCAGGGGTAGTTTATCCTAATATCAATAAAAGCAGAACCGTTACAAATCTTGAGCTACGAAAGAAAAGATTACAGAAGAAAATTTCTAGAGCTTATGAGAAAAATAAGGAGGGTAAGAAATATGTAAAAACTAATAATATTATTAAAATGGAGAAACAATTAAAACTAATAAATAGAAGACTATCAAATATAAGAAAGACTTATATTCATACAGTAACAACAGAGATTGTAAAAACCAAGCCATCTTGCATTGTTATTGAAGATTTAAGTATTTCTAGTATGATGAAAAATAAATATCATAGCAAGGCTATACAGGATGCTGAGTGGTATTTCTTTAGACAGTGTCTCGAGTATAAATCTCAATTTTTAGGTGTAAAGCTTAAACTTGCTAATAGACTTTTTCCATCATCTAAGAAATGCAATAAATGTGGTTCAGTTAAAAAGTTTTTATCCTTGCATGAGCGAACATACATATGTAAATGCTGTGGTTTTGTATGTGATAGAGATTTAAATGCAGCATACAATCTTAGAGATTTAGCGTTTTCACAATAACGAAGATGTTAGATATGTACGTCACTGTCAGACGGAATTTAAGCCTTGAGAAAACTATTGAGTAGCTTTTAGCCAAAGATAGTTATTGCGATAGGAATTTTATTTTATAAACTTTTATAAAGTTAGAAAGGCAGGTAGTGTGATGTCAATTATATGTAAAGTAGATTATGCAACAGCTCTTAAATATAAGGGTATGAATTTATCTACAAAATATAATAATAAGAAACATAAAGTTTATTTAAAGCTTATAGGTGATGACTTTACTTTAACAGATTGTATTGCATTAGCTAAAGTTAGTAAAAATATTTTAATGGTTGAGTATCAGGGACTTCAATCAAATTCAGCCTACGAAGAGCTGACTGAAAATACTGGTGTTTATGTTGGTAGAGTGTATGATTTTGGTAACAACATTACTGAGGAAGATGTTGAAAAGATTGCAGAGGATTCACCAAAAGGTGTAGTTCCAATCATTAAGTTACCAGATGATTATAAAGATTTATACAATATATACCAGATTTCAAAAGCTCACCCATCAGTAAGGTTTTGTGGAGGACACTTGTTTGCTATCGATGGAGTAAAAGTTGGAGCAATTGGGGTAGATATTCTTGATAAGCTTCAGGATAAATATTCTTTAGATTGCTTTAAACTTGATGATACTGAGGATGTTCTTGAATCAGTCGATATTAATGAGCTTGAAATTGATACAACGACTAAGCCAGAAAGAGCTAAAAAAGCATCATCAGGTGGTAACAAGTCAGTAGCTAAAAAGATGTCAAAGAAAGTTAGTATTTTTGATATATTTGGATTATAGGAGGTTTATTAAAAATGGCGGAGACTTATATTAAAATTGGAGAAGCAGCAAGAATGTTAGGGGTATCACCTAGTACATTAGGTAGTTGGCAGGATAAGGGTATCTTAGTTCCAGCACAGATTTTTCCTAGTGGACATCGTAGATATACTGTATCTCAGGTACAGGAGTTTATTCGTACACAGGAAAATACATCTATGATGAATGGAGAAGATGATAATGAAGATTATTTAACAAGCCGAGAAACAGCTGAGTATATGAATGTTTCTTTATCTCTTGTTAATAGTCTTGAAGCACAAGGTCAGCTCATACCAAGGCGAAAGTTACCTACAAACAATAAGCGTCTTTACGCTAAGTCTGACATAGATGCTTTCCTTGAGAGAATTTCTAGTAAGTAATAGTTGTAATTATTATCTATATAACTTTTAAAACATAGGAGGTTATTTTATGGAGAAGTTACAACAGTTACTTAATATTAAAAATTCTAATGGAGAGGTTATTACATTTTTTGGTGGTAAACTTACTTTATCACAGTTACTATTTATAGTTGTAGCAATTATTGTGGTTATCGCTATAATTAAGTTTTTAAAAGGGGTAGTACGTACTGTTTTAGCAGTTGTTGCAATTTGTGTAGCACTTGTTAATTATGGTATAGCTAGTCCAACACAAATTAAAGATGCAGCATCTGTAATTTCTCAGAAGGGTATAGCTACATATGAGAAGATGGCTAGTGCTTCAGAGAATATAAAAATAGATGGTTCTAATATTAAGATTAAGTTAGGAGATAACTGGTTTAATATTTCAGAGGTTACTTCTTTTATATCTACTGGTAAAGATAAAGTAACTGTTAATGTAAATGGCGAAAGTTTTGCTGTTGAAGATTCAGATATTATAAGTCTATTAAAAACGTTTAAGTAATGGTAAATAAGGTATGATTTCTATTTAGATAGAAATTATGCCTTGTTTTTATAATTTAGCTGGCAAAACCCCGAACCTTTAGGTTCGAGGGATGCCAGCCAGCTTCAATCACGACTCAAGTCGGGTACATTTTGCAAAATTTGTTCTGACATGATACAGAAAATTTTAGAATACGAAGAAAGGATGGAATAATATGTTAGAAATAGTATCTAAAACAAACAATTTGTATGATGTATTAGACACCGATGACGGTGTTATTGAATCATGCTCATTTTTAGATATTATTTCTGCAATCAGGGGTAGATATTAAGGGTGTTTCTTTTGTAAATGATGAATATGTTTTTGAAATTGATGAATTAAAAGCTCATAAAGTTATGAAAGGCTATAAATTTAGATTATACCCCAATAAGGAACAGCAGACTTATTTTCAGAAATGTTTTGGTTGTTGTAGATTCTTATGGAATCATATGTTAGCTGATAAAATAGCTTATTATGATGAGTATAAGGAAAGCTTTGATACACAGCCACCTGTATATAAGGCTGATTTTCCATTTTTAAAAGAAGTAGATAGTTTGGCTCTTACAAGTGAATACAGAGATTTGAATACTGCTTTTAAAAATTTCTTTAGAGATATAAGTGTAGGTTATCCAAAGTTTAAAAAGAAACATGATAATCATAAGTCTTACACTACTTATAATCAGAAAGGTTCTGTATCTATTGTAGATAAATATGTAAAGCTACCTAAAATTGGCTATGTAAAGATGAAACAGTCACAACTAGTTTTAGGCTCTATTAAGAACGCTACAATATCGCAAGTTCCTAGTGGAAAATATTATATCTCATTCAATGTAGAAATATGGGTGCAGACACTTCCTCATACAGATAAGGAGTTAGGATTAGACCTAGGTATCAAAGAGTTACTTATTACATCTGATAAGGAACATTTTGAGAACCCTAAAACTTTGTATAAATATGAAAAACAACTTGCAAGATTGCAAAGACAGTTAGCACATAAACAGAAATTCAGCAATAACTGGTACAAACAAAAGCATAAGATTGCTTTGTTACATGAAAAGATTGTAAATATCAGAAAGGATAATCTTCACAAAATCTCTCATAAACTTGTTCAGGAAAACCAACTGATAGTTTCAGAAGATTTAAAGATTTCTAATATGGTAAAGAATCACCATTTAGCAAAGAGTATTGCTGATGTTTCGTGGTACGAATTAACCAGACAGATAAGTTATAAGTCGGATTGGCATGGTAGAATGTATGTAAAAATCAATACCTACTATCCTAGTTCTCAGACTTGTAATTGTTGCGGTTATAAATATACTGCCACCAAAGATTTGTCTGTAAGGTATTGGACATGTCCTAATTGTGGTACATATCACGACAGAGATGAAAATGCAGCCGACAATATTCTTGCCGAAGGCAAAAGAATGGTTGTATCTCAGAATATAATAAGCAATTCTGACGATTTCCAGATTGTTTCGTAAAGCATAAACAATAATGTAGGGTTGGGCGAACCCGAACATACACGCTTGTGGAGATAGTAGGTTACGAGGTCGTAGAAGCAAGAATCCCCTAAGCTTTAGCTTAGGGGAGCGTCAAAACAGAAAAAAGTTACAAAATTTCAATGTTTTTTTGAAAAATATTAAAGATTCTATTGATTTTTTTGGTATTTTATGGTATAATTAACTTACAGTGATAGGTAAATAACTTTTGAGAAAGGATGTATTTTACAATGAGTTTATTAAGAAGTTTTAGTTTTGGTCACATATCTGGAGTTACAGAGTTATCGAATGAAATTCTTGGTCTTTTTGTGGATTTAGTTTATAATCCTGAAAAGAAAATAGAATTTGCAAGCGAGATTATCTCGGCAGGATTACAAGGTAATATTGACTTCAAGCATGAATTTAATATTGATGCTTATGAGTCTGCAATTCGTAAAAATCAGCGTCTTGGAAAAGAGGCTAAGCGTAAAAAAGAAGTATTCTTAGATTTTAGTGACGGCAATGATGATTGGGATGAAACTGTTCAGGCAGGTGGTATTAAAGCTGATACAGCTACTACGAGAGCTACAAAGCAAATGGAAGATGCTTATGAGCAGTTAATAGCCGATGAGGAGTTAAAATATGCTGTTGAAACTATTAAGAGTTTACAGCCTATGCTTTTGGTAGAAGCAAAGATGGATTTTATGTGTACTGTAAAACAGGCACTAAAAGGTATTCCAGAGAGTGTTAATCTACTTAAACGTGTTTGTGATGATTATGAAGTTGTAGCAGAGCAGGTAAAAATTATATTAGGTTCAGGTAAAACATTTGAAGAGATATTTGCGTAATCCTTATTAAAAATAAGGAGAGATAATATGTCTGTGTGTGAAAATAGTAATATTACTCCCAGTATAGGGGGTAGTCATAATGGTATTAAAAAGTTATGCTTTTATGCAGTCGGATATTAATATAGCCTTTTACTACGAGATTTTTAATGAAATACAAAAATTGAAATGGTATTTTTATAAGTTTGCAGGTGTTAATGCTGAAGAAGCAATGCAGAGAACTTTATACCATACATTGTTTCATTTTAATTCAAGTAAGGGTAATCTTTCAGCTTACATTAAAAAACTTGCTAGAGAGATTACAAAGGAAAACAGCCGATTAGTTTTGGTTGATTTTCTTGAACAAACATTAGCAGAAGATAGTGATGAAGAAGAATTAAAGTCCTCTGTGGATACTGGAAGTGTTAATGATTTTAGTAATTCTGTTATTAATGATATTGAGTTAAATGAAGATAGACGAATAGATGTTATTAATTTAGCATTGGAATTTATGGATAAGTTTTTACTTTTATGTGAGGCTCTTATAGCACATGATACAAGTACAAGATATTATCCAGATATCTTTATTCGTCAGTGTTTAAATATAAATAAGAGGTGTCCAAATTTTAATGCATTGTGCTTGGATGTTTACTTAGAGTATAAGGATGATTTCGAGTGGTTTTTGGGTTTAACTGAAAATGATGATAATTGGAAGGAACCAGATTTTGTTGCAATATCAAATAGTTATTCAAAGAGAGTTCTTTTAGTAGACCCAGTTACAAAGAAACCAGTTGAAAATGCTGATGTAGATAAGTATAAACTTTCAGGTAAGTTAGGAGATAAACGAATAGTTAGGGTTCGTTATTATGAACTTTGGGAGTATTTCTGTGATTTAATTGATGATACAGAAACAAATGAAATGAAGTTCATTATTGGAAATTCATACATAATAAGGTCTTTTGGGGGTAGCTTAAGTGTTCTTAATCCAGACTTATTTAATATGTATGATTTAGCCAGAACAGAAATCTTAACTAATGTTCTTCAAGATACATATGGCAGAATACTTAATATAGGAACTGAATATTTTTATATAATATGTAGTTCAGATTTTAATAAGACTGTGGTATCTAGAACAGTACATGGTCATTCATTTGACCTTGTATATGAGGATATAACAGATTTAATTCAACAGTAGTAAAAAGGATGTTATTCAATTTTGAATAGCATCCTTTTTTGAGTTGTATTTAAACTTATCTTATTATTATTGTAACTTTTTAAATCTATATTTTTGGAGGATTTTATGAGTAATATAGTTGTAAGTATGTCTTTACGTAAAGGCATTAGTGCCATCGTTATTATGGAAGATGGTATTATAAAGGTTAAATATGTGGAGAGAATTAAAGATGAACATGCTTTAAGTTCTAATTATGCAGGTATTATTTATACATTTAAACTTGCATTAAGACATGTAAGACAGTATATGCAAACAGTTGATGTTAAGGATGTTTGCTTTGAGACAAGTAACAGCACTTTTATTAAATGGATAGATGCTCAGTATTCAAAAGAGGCTTATCAGAAAGATTTTGATGAAGCTTTAACTTTGTTACATGAGTTACCTATTAGGTACGCATTTACATATGCAGAAAAGCCAAAGGCATTTTTATTTACAGATAGTTCCTATTTAAAGAAAGAGTCAGTTTCAGGGTTAAATCTTGACGAGTATACGGAATAGGGGGTAGATATAAGTGCTTTCTGGTAAGATTACTTATTACAAAAATAATAAACGTTTTGTTTATGATGTAGATGCGACAGATACATCAGAGAATTTTTCAATGTATATGACTTCAGGTAATTATGATGCAATTATGCTTATGAGTAATCCTGAGTTTAATGAAGACCCTGATGCTCTTTGGGAGCGTAGTGTAGTTGTTAAATTAGCAAAAGTAGATGTACAGACTAAGATTAAAGTTGCTGAAGTCGATGGTAAACAGAAGAATGTTAAGTGTCAAGTTAATGCTGATTTTTTCTGTAGATTAGCTTCAATTATTAGATATTGCAAAGTTAATTGTAATACATTCACTGAAAAAGGCTATACTGGGTTACAGCTTGCTTCAGGTGAGTTTGAAGCAATGTCAGAAAAATCATACATTTTGAAGTTTCCATTAGACGAAAGTCGTATACTTGCAGAAGTTACACTTAATTATGGTGATTTAGTTAGTATATCAGCTCATACTGATGATTTTGATATTGAGTTACATTCTAATACTGGTAAAGAGGAGAGAGTATTTTATAAACCTAAAAATGCTTGGTCTAGTGGTATTAGATTGGACTCAGAGTACTTAGGTTTTCAACTAAAAGAGCAGGTAATTCCGTCAGCAGTAAGTTCTGACGGCATGTATCATTCTATAGAGGATATTATTGCAGCTCATCCAGATAAAGAGTTTAAGTGGCTTTTAGGAAAAGATTATCGTATTGTAACTGATGAGACACTCGAAGAAATTTGTAATTATATTATGAATTGGGATGGCTTTGTTTACTACGATACCGAGACTACAGGTCTTAAGATTAACTTTATGTCAAGAACTGGACAAGCAGACCAGCTTGTTGGGGTAGTTCTCTCAGTTAAATATGGTGAGAGTTTTTATTTTCCATTACAGATGAAGAAGATTAAAAACCTTTGTGGAGGTGACCATTTCTATGTAATGGAGCATTATCTTCGTCCGATTCTTGAGGGTAAAAAGTTAGTCGCACATAATATGTCATACGACTGGAAGGTTGCTTACATATACGGTATTAATGCAAATATTGTTCATGATACAATGGCTATTTTACATTTGACTTTAGGTGCTGAAATTAAGGATTATAAAGTAGGTTTGAAGGAAAATGCCAAACTTTTATTAGGTAGAGATTCTCTTGAATTGTCAGACTTGATTATTGATGATTCATGGGGAGAAAATGACATTAAGTTCTGGGATTTACCTGAAGACTTGGTTCGTTTATACGCATGTGCTGATACTGATAACACAAATGGATTGTTGGGGTACGCAATGCAGAATGATTTGCTAGGTAAATATGGTGCAAACAAGGTATATGAGATTGAAATTGCTTTCTCATTTGCTGTTGCTTATCAGGAATTTTATGGTCATCGTATTGATATTAATAATCTTGATAAGATGCGTGATGAAATTGGTAAAGGTCAAGCTAAAGAAATGGAAGAGATGGTTAAGATTATTGGTCATGAATTTAATCCATCTTCGCCTAAGCAGTTACTTACAATTATGTATGGAGAATTAGGTATTCCAGAGCAGATTTCTCGTAAAACTGGTAGACCTACTACCGATAAAGAAACTTTAAAAATGCTTGCAGAGTTAACCGATGCAGAGGATAATGTTATGTATCCATTTGTTGTACATCTTCAGAAATACAGAGAGTATGAAGGGGTACGTAAGATTATTGATAAGTTCCCAGAGCATGTAACTCAGGATGGTTATGTATTTTCTTCTGTTATGCAGTATGGTACAACAACTGGTCGAGTTTCCATTAATAAGCCTAATTATCAGTCATATAATGACCCAATTAAGAAAAATGTTATTCCTAGACCAGGGTTTTGGATGTTTGATACTGACTATTCTTCAGTAGAGTATCGAGTTCTTGGTAATATGGTTGGAAATAAGAAGATTATGGAAAACTTTAAAGACCCAGATTTTGATTATCATGCATACCAAGCAGCACATATGTATAATGTACCTTATTCAGCTGTTACAAAGAAGTTAAGAAAGGCAGCTAAAGGTATTAATTTTGGTTTACCATATGGTATGGGTGATGAGTCGCTTGGAGTTCGAGTTTTTGGTGAGGCTAGTCCAGAAAATACTCGTAAAGCAGCAGGACTTAGAGCAGCATACTTTAAAGGACAGGAAGATATTAGAGATTGGTTCGAGTTTCATAGAGATAAAGGTGTAAATAAAGGTTATACTGAGACATATTTTGGTAGACGAAGATACTATAGACGTTCTGATTTCTCTGTAAATGCTATTCGAAGACAGGCTGGTAATCAGGTCATACAAGGGACAGCAGCCGATATTTATAAAACTGCTGTAGGTAGGGTGTTTAAGCGTATATGTCGTGAAGGTTGGCTCGGTCAGGTTATGTTTACAGGTTTCATTCATGATGAATTACTTGGTGAAGTTAGTAATGATATTAACCCAGGTGTTTGGTTAAAGGCTTTAAGAGAGGAATTTGAGGTTAAGATTACTAATGAAGATGGTAGTCCTTGGAGTCCTTTGTATATGGGATTTGGTTATGGTATGTCTTGGTATGAAGCTAAGTCAGTTGAATTACCTATTAAGTTACAGTGGGAAATTGTAGATAAGTATGGCGAGACTGGTTTCCCAGATTGGGATGGTAATGGACGAGCATTCTGTGATAAGATTCCAGATATGTTGAGAGATTTTGATGTTAGAGATATCAGAAATCAGATTCTTGACGAGGCATCTCAAGGTAAAGAAATTAAGCCTACTTTAAATAACCAAGTTCTTGATTGTGTGAAAGAAGATGCTAAAGTTTATACTGAAGCTATTAGTAATTATATTCAGTTGTCTGGTGATTATATGATGATTGAATCAGAAAATATGGATATTTCTACTTACCTTGACTTGGTACATGATACTTTGTGTGAGTATCTTGATAAAACTGTACATATTCAGGATTTATATAAAGATGCAGATGGAAAGTATACTGATAAGTTTGAAGCTTCAGGTCAAACTCAGGTTGCTCTTGATGAGTATTGCATGTTACATGGGGTAGACAGGAGTAAAGTAAATCTTCTTGATATTGAGGAATACAATGGAGAGCATAATATATCAGAAGCGTCTTATATTGTAGGAGAGGATGAGATTGAAGATAGCGAGGCTAAACTTCAGAGAATTAAAGATACTAGAATTGATACTTTAGGTCTTTATATGGATACAAATAAGATGGAAATTACACTTATGGCTTTACCACAGAATTATATGCAGTTTATTCAGGGTAAGGTTAATAAAGAGTCTAAGGGTTATAATGTTTGGTTTAAAGATACATTAGGTTATCTTAATCCAGAAAAGAAGGGAGCTTTGTATCAGACAAAGAGCTATTTAAGGTCTGAGGATGTTCAGATTATACAGCAGTTATATCTGCAGTTTTTTAAAAATAAAAAATAAGAGGGGTAGATATTATGTATTTTGCAGACTTAAATAAACAAGAGATTTTAAATAATGGTATAGATTTAGGTGACTATTATGAATATACTCTTGGTACGCCAGTTGAGATTACTACATTAAAGAGTCTGCATAAAAATGATGTAATAGCTAAAGATTTGGCTAATTCATCAAAAGAGGATAAGTTGATGGTTAAGTATTCACCTACGAATAAAATTTACTTTAGTAAGAATTTTATTCTAGGTGATACCACCGAAATTTATTCATCTATGTATGTAGATGAAAAGAATGGTAGACTTTATGTAGGTTCAGTTGAAGAATTTGGTAATATGACTGGAATACTTGCCTTTAGTGGTTATTTATCATTAAATAACTTGGTTGAAGCAGATAGACCTATTTTATGTACAGCTAAGATGCGGTCAATAATTATGGAGCGAATTAAAGTATTATCTTTAGGGGTAAGAGGAGATAAACTCTATGCTCTATTTTATATTCCTAATGTAAAAGGATTAAAATTATCGATTAGGGGCAGATTAGATAAAGGTATCTCTCCAGTTACATATAAGATTAGTCAGTGTAAGAATTGCAGTTCATTCACTATAAAAGATTGGTTTGATGGACTTACAAAAATTAAGGAGGTTTAATTAAATGTCGTTAGGCTATGAAACTTATGAGGATAATCGAGATTTTGAGCAGAAAGGTTTAACTGGTAATGTTAGACGTTATACGACAACAAAGATGGATTTTCCTTGTTATATTATTTGTGCATCTGATGAACATCCTGTTAAGATGCATAGTATAGAAACATTAAAACAAATGTTTCCAAATATGAAAGTATATGATGAGACAATTGCTAATTCCTTAATTCAGATTTATTTTAACAAGGATGATAAAACTATTAAGCTTGGAGCTATTCAACCTAGTCAGGTTAAAACATTTCTTAAACTTTTTGAGGATTGTGACGTGGATGGTTTCATAGATAAGGATACAAAGTTGACAGACATGTATTTATATGTTTTAGCTGGTTAGGAGGTAATAATATGGGTATTGCATGCATGGAATATTTAAGTAAAAAGTATAAACAGGAAAATAATGAGGTTGATGAGAAAAGAACTTCTTCTGAGGAGAAGTTAGAAAAGGAAACAAGTGAAGAGGTTAGTATATGAGACTAAAGGATAATCAAGCATTATGGGGTATCCCAGTTGTGCATTTAAAGGAACATAGTAAGAAGTATAGATTATATTCAACTATATTATATATTTTAGATATTATTTTAGTTGTTGCGTTAACTTTGTTACTTTATTATACGAATGTAAGTTATAATACTTACGGTTTTATCATCGTTGCAGTTTGTTTATTGTTTCATTTCGTTTCTTATTATAAACTTAATCCTGAAAAGTGGGAGGCTTTTAAGTTTTATAAAAAGTATTCAGATTGTAAGATTATTGTTAAGTCTTATGCTTTAGATGAAAATAAATTATATTCTTTATTATATTGCATAGGCTATAAGAGATTAAAGCAAAATCGTTCATTTGATGAGTACAAAGAATTAATTTTAAGTGCTTGCTGTGAGAATTGTTCATACTCTAAGAGTCTTATGAAATATATGAAGAAGTATGAAAGTGAAAGTGGCAATCTGAGCTGTCTTATTATTGAAAAAGGAAAAAAGCAATATTTTATTGACTTTGTAAATGATGAAAATAATGGAGGAGATTCAGATGAATGTAATAACACAGGAAACATTACAGACGATGCAACCAAATCAGCAGATTAGCGGTATACTTTTAATTACAAGTTATGGTGTACAGTTAACTAAAAATAATAAAGAGTATATAGCAGGTAATCTTCAGTCAGGAGTGACAGTACCTTTCAAAGCATGGGGTAGTTCTTCAGCTTTCGGTAAACTTAAAAATGAAGAGTATCAGAATGTTCCTACTTATATTGTAGGTACTGTAGATGGTTTCGGAGGTACTAATAGTATTATTATCGATTCGGTTCAAGCTGTTGACGGTTATACTCCAGACCAGTTTTTCCCAATCAGATATAATATTGATGCCTATTGGGATGCTTTAAAAGCAAATATTTCAAAGAAAGTATCTGAGAAGGGAATGAAAATTTGCAATGAAGTTCTTTTTGATAATCCAGAAGTAGCAGATAGATTTAAGAAAGAATTTGCAGCTATGAGCTATCATGATAACTGTAAAGGTGGATTACTTGCTCATACATATAAGGTTGTAGCTAATACAGCTAATATTATTGCACAGTATCCAGATTTATGTAAAAGAGAAGGGGTAGCTAATCAGGATTTTATTGATTTACTTATGCTTGGTGCTTTACTTCATGATATAGGTAAAACAGTAGAGATGGAATTTGGTGTATATCAGCCAGTTTCCATTGTAACACATTCTTATCTTGGTATGGAATTTATTGCACCATTTAAGCAGTCAATTATTGAAGCTTATGATGAGTTGTGGTATTATAATCTTACAAGTATTTTACTTCAGCATCATGGTGAGTATGGAGAACCTTGCAGAACTATCGCAGCATATATCATACATAAGGCAGATGAATATGATGCGCAGTTAACATTATTAGCTCAATATATGGAGAGTGTTAATAATGTATCAGGCTCACGTATTAAGGTAAATGGAAATTACTTAACAATTTAAACATATTAAAGGAGAATAGTTATTATGCGTGATTTTTTTGAAGACCATAAGAAGTTGTGCATTGTTTTAGCTGTTGTTTTAGTTCTTATTATTGTTATGTTTGCAATTAGAAGCCATAATTTAAAAAATAAGGCTAATTCTGAATCAGTAAATATATCTACAACTCAAGCAGTTCAGTCTACTCAAATTAAGCAGGACGAAGAGGTTAAAAAAGAACCAGAAAACACTTATAAAAACAGTTTAGGTCTTGATGCAGATAAAGATAAGGATGAGCGTATTGAGTATGAGATAGAAACAGAAGCTCCACCAGAGCCTACTGAACCAGTACAGACAGACCCAACTTATACTCCAGTAGTTACAATTTATGACCATACATCTGTACCAAAGAAGAATATGGATGGTAGTAGTTGTAAGGCTTATCAGAGTAGTGTAAAACTTGCAGATTTTGGAACATTTTGGGGTAGTTCTCTTACAGATGATGACTTTAAGGCAGGTAATTTCTACATGGTAGGGGTAGAGCAAAACCCAGATGATACATTAAAGTGTGATTTGCAGAGTACTGGATGGCTTATTGATAATTTAAGTAGTTTAAAGGATAACGATTGTATTAAGTTTACAAATCTTCATGTTATTGGAAGTTTGAGTGATACACATACTGCTTTACTTTGTTCTTATGATTGGTATAGTGCTTTTGGTTTAAAAGATACATTGGTTGTATTTGAAGATATATCTAATACATTAAGCCCTAGTGATTTTGAGGATGGGGACATCTTCTCGGCTTTAGTGTTTAGACATAATATTAAGGTTGAAATTGTAAAAGGACAAAGAGTTATTGTTGTGCAGTATGCTACTTTTAATAAGTAGTTTGATTTATAGACTAGGGAGTACCGAAAGGTATTCTCTTTTTATTTTAGGGGAAATTATTATGAAGATTAAATTAAAACAATTTATTGTTTTATTGAGTTTAAGTTTATGCATTTTATCACAGAGCACTATTGTTTTTGCAGGAGCAGATTGGGATGGTCTAGACGAAACAGCTCAGACTAATGCAAGAAATTTATATGCATATCTTAAATTAGCAGATTATAGTGATTATGCAGCAGCAGGAATATGTGGTAATGCAGACCAAGAACATGAACTTAGTGCAACTAAGGGTAGTGGTTCATATTTAGGTGCATTTCAGATGAGTTCAGATACTTGGGCAAATTATGAATCTTGGTGTAGTGATAGTGGATTAGAAACTGAGGATATAGTTAACCAATTTAAGTATATTGAGTCGGATTTATTAGAGTCTGATTTTAATTCTTATTGTAAGGGTTTATCTTTAGAAGATTATAAAGCTTGCACCGATATTATAACTGGAATGGAAGGTTTTATGGTTGCTTTTGAAAGATGCGTTTACGGGGAATATACATGCCAAAAAGTTACACCTAATTATTCTTCAGAGCAGAAATATCAGGATGGAGATAAACGTAATCAATATTCAAGTAGTATATATGAGGCGCTAGTTGGAACAACACCAGCAGATAGTGGAGCTTCAACATCTGGTGGTAGTTCTTCAGATACCTCTAATCAGTCTAAGGAGCAGGTTAAGCAACAACTATTAGCTTCAGGCTATTATACTGAGGAACAATTATCTTCTTATATAAAATTAAAGGAAACAAATATAGCAGAACAGTATCTTACAAAAGCAACTAGAGATAATCTAAGTCAGTCAGATTTAGAAAATCTTGCTTCATGGGAGGATAATGTAAATAATTCTAAAAAGGAATATGGTTTCATATCATGGATGAGAATAATAGTTATGTGGATAGGCATTATCTTTACTATTTATATCTTTTTGCTTTATCTTGCATATTGGTTTGATAAACTTAATAGTATAATAGATTTGGATGTACTTTCAATTATGACTTTTGGAAGATTGCATGTTGCCATTGATGATAAGGAGGCGAATTTTAGTTTAGGTAAGAAACAGGATAGAATGACAGTAAGCCATAAAGATATATTATTTATTTGTATAACAGGACTTATTTTTGGCACTTTGTTAATAACTGGTGTGTTTTATAAAATAGTGGCAAATTTTGTAAATATGATTCTTAGATGGATTGGTTAGGAGAAAAGATGAATGTTAAATGTAAAAGGTTAAAGGGTTTTTTATTAGTCCTCATGACAATCTTTATATTGAATAGTAATTTAACAGTATATGCTGATAGTAGTGTAGCAGATTGGTGTACAGTACAAATAAACCAAAATGGGGTAGGTAGAGGAAGTGGTTGTACTGTTGTAAGTCTGGAGTTAATTTGTCAGAATAGTGGTGTTATAAAAGATGAGTATAAGTTGTCTGGTGCTATTACTGATGCAACTGCTGAATATACAGCATTTGATAATGCCTGTACATTTCATAATGGAGATAGCTGGGTTATAGGTAGTTTTACTTCAGGTGCAGGGAGCGTCACTAATGCTACTTGGACTAATGAAACTTCAGTAACAGGAGATATGCCAGATACAGCAGATTATAATTCAGTAAGTGCCATAACAGGAGTTGGAAGTAAAAATTTTAAAGATATGTCTTATGAGGAGCAGGTTTCTGCTATGAAGGCATTTTGGAATGCAGGTTATTTTGTTGTATTTTGTGTAGAGTATAAATGGGTAGGTCAAGAGTCAAATGGACCAGATGGATTTAAAGCAGCTCATGCTACAATGTTAGCAGGTGTAGATGATACAGATATTTATATAAATGACCCAGCTAATGGTCAAGTTTGTCTATACAAGGATAGAAGTGCTAAAGGCGGAGATTACAATTTAATGTATATTTTATGTTTTAAGAATGATAAAACAGCACCTAATACTTTATCGTCTGGAGGAGATGCACAAGTTACAGAGCAGGATAAAACAAATGTAACAAATATGGGCTTAAATGCAGGTACATTTTATTCTGAAAATGACTTAAGTGCATATGTAAAATTACAAGAAGTTGATGTATCTGCTATGTTACCTAAAAGTAGAGAAGGTTTAAGTCAAAATGAATTAGAAAATTTAGTATCTTGGGAAAACAATGTTACAAATTCTAAGAGGGAATATGGATTTATAGCTTGGATGCGGATTATTGTAATGTGGTTAGGAATAATATTTACAATATACATTTTTCTACTTTATTTAGCTTATTGGTTTGATAAGTTAAATAGTTTGATTGATTTAGATGTACTATCAATATTAACTTTTGGGCGATTACATGTTGCAATAGATAACAGAGAAGCTAATTTCAGTTTAGGGAAAAAGCAAGATAGAATGACTGTAAGTCATAAGGATATGCTTTTTATATGTATAACTGGCTTGATATTCGGAACATTGTTGATTACAGGCACATTTTATAAGATAGTTGCAGGTTTTATAAACTTTATTTTGAGAAGTTTGGGGTAGTGAAAAAATGAAAAAATTTATACAGATTTTAACAGTTTCTAGTTTAATATTATTATCAAGTTTAACATTATTTGCAGAGGATAATGATGGAAAAGCTAAAGATAATCCAGTATGTGATTCAGGTTACCCTAATAATTTTGAGGGAGCATCTTATTATGATATGGCTATTCCATATGCTTTAACTAATGAAGAAATTGGTGGTTATTCTACTGGTGGAAATGGAGCTATGTCAGATGCTACTAAAAAAGAGCAAGCAGGACAACATTGGAATAGAGAAGGTGACCATGCATCGCAAACTGATAGTGGTGCATATATTTTACATAAGACTGTAAGAAATAGTGCAAATTTAACAATTACCGATAATTCAGATGGTTTTTGTGTTGCGACAGATACAAATGGAACAGAGTATTTAATATTAGCTTTACCTAAGTTTTTTTATAATAGTTCAGCTGAAATAGGTTGGGATGAATCAAATAGAGGACAAGTCTGTGAGATATATTTTACAGATGGTAAATTTTTACGAGTCATAGTTGGCGATGTTAAAGCTGAGGTTCATACTAATGGTGGTGGTGGAGATTATTATGAAATGAGCACTTTAAATTATAGTCAGTATGCCTGTTTATATCAGGCTTATGCAGGAGAAACTTTTGAGTGGTTTTGTAAGTCAGGAACATCATCTTCGCTTGCAAAAATGGCAGGTTCTTCAGGTCAGGCTTCATATGTTAGAATGTATAATTTAAATGTAGCTACTGCTGTACCTACACTAGCTTCAGGTGCAGAAAAAGGTTATAATGGAGCTTCAACCTCTAGTGGCGGAAATTTAAATACTACAACTCAGTCTGAGGCTAATAATACAACTGGTTATGCAGGTGGTTTTTATACTGAGATGGATTTGTCAGCATATACAAAGTTAGTAGAGGAGAATATTCAGGCAAGTTATTTAGATAATGCTACACGTGATAATCTCAGTCAAAATGACCTTGAGAACTTAGCATCTTGGGAGGATAATGTTACAAATAGTAAAAAAGAGTATGGATTTATAGCATGGATGAGAATAATAGTTATGTTGGTAGGTATTATTTTTACTATCTATATATTCTTAATATATTTAGCTTATTGGTTTGATAAGTTAAACAGCATTATTGATTTAGATGTTTTAAGTATACTAACATTTGGTAGATTACATGTAGCAATAGACGATAAAGAGGCTAATTTTAGTCTTGGTAAGAAGCAAGACCGAATGACTGTCAGTCATAAAGATATGTTATTTATCTGTATTACTGGTTTAATATTCGGAACATTACTTATAACTGGTACATTCTACAAAATAGTTGCCAGTTTCGTAAACTTCATATTACGGAGTATAGGATAATATTTTGAAACCTTTTAATTTCAGACTATATTAAAATATATGTTTAGTTCATGTATATAATTATAGTTTAATTTTAAAAGGTTTCTTTTAATTGGAGGATTATTATGCAAAATACAATCGAGTTTATTGATTTATTAGCCTTATTAAGAGCATATAAAGGAAAAGGGTTACAAAGGGTTTGCGTTTATGGTAGAATTACAAAAAAGTTACCAAGACCAGCAAATTTACAGGATTCTCTTATTGAAAGCCCTAATGGTATTTTTGTTGAGATGGAACTGTTTGCTGTAAACCTTAAGTATTATGAAGCTTACTTAAGAAGTAATGGTTACTACAATAAAGATAGTATTTATATGGTTAACGGAAGTATAATAACCTTTGTAGAAAACACAACCAAATTAGGGGTAGACTGGTTTACAGTTTTTGGTACTTTACGTTTAGGTAGTCGAGATATTAATGACCCATATACTTGTATGTTTAACTTTAGAAAACAGGGAAATGCTTGGTATTTAGATACTTTACCAGTTTCTGATGTTGAGCTTTCAGAATGGGATAGAAATGGGAGTTGTTATGCTTGGATTAGTGAGTCTGGAAGAGTAAATCGAGTATTACATCCTAAAGAGGTTTTAGATTTACCTAGAGTTAATTCTTTGCTTAAACAGACTTATCAACCAGTACGACAGACTGTTGATACACCAGTTAATACAGAAACTTTAATGCCGAATACAACAATAACTAAGCGAACTTTTAATAAGGAAAATCGTCAATCTATAAAAGAATATAATAGTTATGTTGATAAATTTAAAGATATTTTAGGTAACTCAAAGACCTCTAAACAAAATTTTATTAGAGACTTAAAAACAGAGTATTCTACGAATGAGACCACTGATTACTATTTAAGTTATATGCTAGATGGAATTTCAATGCATCTTAAAAATAAGGTTGCACCGCAGGCAATGACAGGTCGTGTTTTGCTTAAAAAGTATTTAAATAACTTTTCTGATTCAGAGAAAAAGTATATAGGTAATCAAAGTGCAAGTGAATATCTTATTGAAATTTGGGATGAGGTAAAAAGTTATATTTTAGACCACGATACAGTAGTGACAGCAGATGGGGTAGCTTGGGAGTTATGTACTTCTGCTTTTGGAAATGCGGATTTATTTTATGCAGAAATTGTTGGAATTGTAGTTGGTTTTTCATTTGAAACAATTTATTCAATTTGGGAGACTTGTCATAAAGCTAATATAAGTTTAATTAAAATATTAAATGAAAATCCATATATTTTACAGTTTGTATCTAGTCTTAGCTTTAACGATATTGAAAAGATAGCTTTGTGTTTTAATCAACATTGCAATCAGAATTTAACTAAGTATAAAAATATAGCTATGCTGAATGCTTTTATTGAAGATTCGCAAGATGGTAGTACTATATTTACTAAGGATTCTTTATCAAAATCATCTATAGGTTTAACTTTAACACAGGCTAAGTATAATAATATGTGTAATAGAGGTACATTCTTAACAGATAGCTTGTTATTAAATATTACTTGCTTTATTAAGGACGTCAGTCATGATACGCTAGGTTACGATAAATATGACTTCAGAAAAGTTGGTTATAACTATGTTAAGATTATGCCTTTACAGGATTTGTTAACTGCTATTAATCAGTATAGTGAAACAGGTCTAGGGGTAGTTCTTGATAACTATGTAACATCATCAAAGTTATTAAATGAAGAGTTATTTGTTTTTGAAACAATGTATGAAATGGGAAGTCAGACATTTGATTATTCTCATGAAGATATAGATAATTATATTAAGGAATACGAATCTATTGTAGGTTTTACTCTTGAAGAGAGACAAAATATGGCGGTTCATTTACTTGTAAATGGTGCATTTATTGTAGCAGGTGGTGCAGGTTCTGGAAAAACGACAGTTTCTAATTGTGTTGTATATGTATTAAGAAAGTTAGAACCAACATTAGAAATTAAGTTTATAGCACCTACAGGTAAAGCAGCAAAACGTATGCAGGAAGTAGTAAAACAACCTGTTAAAACAATTCATAGTGAATTTAAGTTAGGTATGAAAGAGGATAATCTGTTTACATTAGATAATGATGAAGCATCAAAGTCTAGACTTGCTTATTTTTGTGATGAAGGTGGAATGATTACCATAGATACTTTATATAAGGCACTTAAGCATTTAGATGTAAAATATACGAGATTTTTCTTATTTGGCGATTTTGGGCAGTTACCACCTATAGGTAAGGGATTACCATTTAAGAATTTATTAAGATTCTTACCTTGTGTATTTCTTAATGTATCAAAAAGAGCTGTAGATGGTTCACATATTACCGCAAATAGCAATTATATTAATGAATGTAGCGATGCTAGTAACTGGCATGACCTTGAAAGTGAAGATGATTTCTTCTTATTGCCTTGTAAGGAGCAGGATATACAACGAGTTACTTATAATTTGTGTGCATATTATCTTGGCAAGCCAGTGAATGTGGATTATATAAAGAAGTATTTAGGTATCTCAGAATTACCAGAAATACCTGATTTAACACCAGATGATATACAAGTTGTTTCACCACTTCAGAAAGCCAACTATTCTTGGGGTAGTACTAAACTTAATGAGATTCTTCAACCGTTGTTTAATCCAGAAAAAAATATACATAAGAAGTTTTTAAATCAATTAACACAGGCTATTCCAGGTCATAAGTTTACAATAGGAGATAGAGTTATCCATACAGATGCTAATATGTATGCTATGCAATGGTATAGTTCTTACAAATATGGTGAGCTTCAAAAGATTTATGGTTCAGGTATTTGCAATGGAGATGTAGGAAAAATTGTTGATATTTTAAAAGCTGATGATTGTATGATTTTAGATGAAGTTGAAGAAAAACCAGATGATTTTGAGTATGGAAATCTACGAGATGATACAACTTGGCATGGTGATGATGCTTACTTTATTGTAGTTGAGTATTTTGATTACATGTCCTCAAGAAATTATTACATCTTATATCGTGCTACTTTTAATCCTAGAGTACAGAGTAATGAAGTTGGTCTTGTATTAGTTGGAGAAGATTTAAATAAGTTAAATTTATTTTATGCAGGTACTACACATAAACTTCAAGGTAGTCAGGCAAAGCTAATTATTTTTACACTTGGGGTAGTTAATTTTAAAGGTTTTATTACAAGACAGATGCTATATACTATGGTTACACGAGGAGAAGATTTAGTATTTGGTGTAGGTAGTGTAGGAAATGAACAATCTTCTATGTTATCTAAAGCTAGAAGAGATATTGCTTCAGTTGATGTAAAAACTGTTGGAGAGTTATTAGTATAAAACCGTGATACCTTATTATTTATTCAGTAGCTATTAACAAATTCTATTTTGTGAGGTTGTGCATATGCGAATGTTATGTACGTCAGACCTGCATGATGGAATGATAACTGGGTTAGATATTAAAATAAATAATAAGGTAATCGTTCCGAGAGGTGCTATTCTGACAAATGATATTATTAAACATCTCTCTAGTTTATTAGAAGCAAATAATCGAGTTTGGGTTTGGGATTTATGTGAGTTAAAACCTTTGCTTCTAAAAGATAGTCAATTAACAAGGAGATATATTGACTTTCTAGTTAGTTCTTTTCGTAGTATTTTTGAAATTGATTTAACAGATGAACAAGCTTTTAATAAGCTTATAAATATAATGTATCAGTATTTTTATACTAATAGACAGTTATTATATGAAACAATTGTACTTAGGGATAATCACTGTTATACTTATGAGCATAGTTTAAATGTAACTTTGTATGCTCTTGTTATAGGTCTTAATGAGGGTTTGACCTCAAAGGAATTACAAGTCTTAGTATTAGGTTGTTTATTACATGACTTAGGCAAATGTAATATCAATAATAACATATTAGATAAGCCAGGTAAATTATCAGATTCAGAGTTTAAGGCTATCAAGCAACATCCAATTTATGGGGTAGAGCTTGCTGATAGTTTAAGTTGTGCTGATAGAAGAATTAAGGGTATTATTTTACAGCATCATGAGAAACTTGATGGAACGGGGTATCCTTATGGTTTATCTTATAATAAGATAAATCACTTATCAAGAATTGCAGCTGTTGCGGATATTTTTGATGCAGTTACTTCAAAACGAGCTTACCATCAAAAACGTTCTGTAAAAGATGGTATCGATATACTTGATGGAGATTCAGCAAATGGTAAGATTTCAAAGGATGAGGTAAATATGCTTGTAAAAAGCTTGATTTTATTTCCACAAAATACTATTGTAGTATTGAATAATGGTAAAAGTGGTCTTGTTATGGAAGATTGTAATTCACGTAACCCGAAAGTTTTATGCTATGATAATACAGTTTTTGATTTAAGTGTTAGAAAGGATTTAGAAGTTGTAAGGACATTATAATGCAAATTTCAGGTATTTTATGCAGTTACAAGGAGTATCGAAGGGGTAGTTCAGGTTTTGTAAAAACCTGTGAGTCAGAATTTGAAGTCAATAGTTACTACATACAAAATATGATAGACAGTAGTATTTACTTCTCACATTTAGGGGGTTACATGAATATAGAGCATAAACCAAATAGAAGATTCGGTTTAGTACCAACTAAAATTGTTTGTATTTCAATATGTGAAGCAGTTAAAAAAGTTTTTACTTTTAATTATAACCAAGCTAGAGTTTAATCCTCAGCTTGGTTATTTTAATTATAAATTCTTTTAAATTTATGAAAAGGTAGGTTTTAGTATGGCAAATAAGTTTAATTTTATGGAATTAAATGAGGCTTCAGTAAAAGAAATTTCAGAGACTGAACTTCAAGAGTATAAAAAAGATTTGAAAGAGCAAGATTTTGTAACATGTACTGATTCTTTTAGGACTTACCTTAAAGAGATTGGACAGTATCCTTTACTAACTCCAGAGGAAGAGTTTAATTATGCAAAGGCTTATAAAGAGACACAAGACCCTAATGCTAAAGAAGCTTTAGTAAATCATAATTTAAGATTAGTAGTTAATATAGCTAAAAAGTTTGTAGGAATTGGAGTACCTATTCCAGACTTAGTACAGGAGGGTAATCTAGGACTTATGAGGGCAGTTGATACGTTTGACCCAGATAAAGGGTTTAGATTTAGTACATATGCTACTTGGTGGATTAGACAAGCTGTAACAAGAGCTATAGCCAATGATGGTAGAACTATAAGAATGCCAGTACATGCTCATGAAGCCCTTTTGAAATATCAGAAGTTTGTAAAGGATTGGAAATCAACAAATCCAGGGGTAGCCTTACCTAGTGATGAAGAGATTATGGAAAAGTTAGGCATTAATGAAAATACTTATACTCAGATTACTCGTTATCAGCCAGATATTATTTCTTTAAGTACCCCTGTAGGTGAGGAACAGGATACAACAGTTGGTGATTTTATTGCAGATGACTCTATGAATATTGAAGCCCAAACTGATTTGATAGACCTTAAAGATACTATTGAAAAAGTTCTTAGTGATAAGTGTTTTACTGCAAAAGAAGTTGATATTATTAAGAAAAGATTCGGTTTTGAAACTGGTACACCTATGACACTTGAGGAAGTTGGAAAAATTTATGGAGTCACTAGAGAGCGAATTAGACAGATTGAGGCTAAAGCTTTAAGAAAATTAAAGCATCCTATAAGAGCAAATCAGTTGAAGGCTTACATGAGGGGGTAGTTACATGTTACAGCGTGAGGTCTTTCCAAAGTATAGACAATATTGCCAAGAACTTGTTGAGATTTATGAAATTATGAAGGATAATTTCTCTTCGACATCATATGAGGATTTATGTAAGGATAGGGGGTATCCATTACAGGAGTCATTACAGTATGATTTATTTAAGTCTATGAATATTGGCTATTTTGAGACAGATGATATTGAGATATTTAAAAAGTACTCTGAGGAACTTGGATTATTTAGTAAGAAAGGAAATTTTTTACTTAATGGTCGTTATATAATTCCAGTATATGATATAGCAGGAAACCTTGTTAGTCTTATTGGTTATTATCCAGATTTTAAAAAATATATTACACTAAGTACTCCATTTTTTTCTAAGATGTGTATGTTTTTTAATTTTAAACAGGCTTATGAGTTGTCTTGGCAAAAGTATGATGGTTTTGTTATAGTTGTAGAGGGTATATTTGATTGTTTAAGTTTAAGAGCATTAGGCTTACCTTGTATGGCTACTATGGGTGCTACTGTATCTAAAATTAAAGGTGAGCAATTAAAGTTGTTTAGAAATGTTTTAGGTATACCAGATGATGACACAACAGGTCGAAAGTCTTTAAATCGTTATAGTAGAACAGGTTGGAAGGTACCAAGTAATACTGTAATGTTGAAGTTTACTGGTGGTTTAGTAGATTTCAATAATACTTACTTACATTGTAAAGATATGGATAATTTCGCTACATGGTTTGAAGCAGATGATGTTCGTGAAATTTTATTGTCTTACAGGGGTAGTAAAGAAGAGATAGAGGAGTTAAAATTATGAGATTAAAAGATATTGATATTGCATTTTTCGATTTAGATGGTGTTCTTTCAGTTCCGAGATATGAAACAAGGTTAGGTGTAAAGTGCGCATTACCAGATGAAGATTGGTTTGAAAGTGCAAATTGGGGTAGTGATTTATATAAGCATTGTGAACCAGTACCTCAAGTAGTAAAGTTGCTTGAACAATTAAAGAAAAGAAATACACGATTATTTGTACTTACACATGAAAATAATTCAGGTGCATATTTCAATAAAGTTGATTTTGTGCTTAAGTACTATAAGGATTATTTTCCATCTTACAGAGAGGTTTTATTTACAAGTAAGTCGGAGAAAAAGGTTGATTTAATGAGTGTTTTATGTAGTCGTTATGGAATTTCAAGAAAGCATTGTCTTTTGGTTGAAGATACTTATAATACTTGTATACAAGCTTGTAATAATGATTTTCAGGTGTTACATATATCTGAGTTATTGTTGAATGGTGGTGAGTTTAACTAATGAGTATATTAAATGCTATTGCTGTTAAGGGTACTAATAAATTTGTTGTTCCATGTGCAGGAAAAATGTTTAGAAGTAGTATTTCTAAGGATGATAAAGCTTTATGTTTTGTAATAAATAAGGGGTACTTTGAAACAACAGATTTAATAAGTATGCTTTCTATATTAGATTACACTACTAAAGTGAATGATATAGTTCTTGTTGGTAAAATAGAAAAAGTACGATTAAGAACTTCAAAAATTATAGTATATAGACAGCGAGTATTTTTTAAGAATCTACGAATTTTTTTAAATTTCTGTAAAGTTCAGGGTATTAGATTTGAATTGACTCAAGATTTTCATATTTCTATAAATAATATAATGAATTGTAGAGAGGATTTGATTTATCTTGAAAGATATGCAAAAAAATTTGATGAGTCTATAGATGAATGGTTAACTCATTGTTGCACTATAGAATTATATTATTTATTAAAGAGCTTAAACATGTATAGTGATTTAAGTAAGCGAGTAAATATATATTTAAGGGGTAGGATAAATTATTTATATCGAGCACCGTTTTTAATATCGAGTTACAGCATAGATACAAAAAGTTCAGGTATATTTTTAGGTTTTGTAGCCGAGGATAAAAGATTATACAAGGACAATGTAACAGGGGTAGACCTATTAAAATATGGCTACACTCAAAAAAATGTTGAAGCTGATATAAAAGGGGGTGTTTTCAAATGAAGATAAGGTCAGCTAATGAAATAAAATCCTTAGATGATGAATTAAACTTATTTGAAGAGACTGATTGGGATTTTTTATCAGTTGTAGATACTAAGGATACTAATTTTGAATATTTTAATGATATTCGAGATTCAGATTTTGATAAGAGAAATAGATTTAGAATAAAGGATTATGTATTACAGATTGTAGGTCTTTGTGCAGTATTAGCAATTTGTAGCGTCATTGCAATTAGAGTGTCAGGTATTTTAGACCAAGATGAGTATAAACAGATTGCAGGTATTTCTTCTGTAAATAGTGGTGCTGTTACAGCATATGAGAAAGGTTCTGATGCAAGTAGCGAAGATTTAATAGCAATCTCAGGGGTAGCTAATGATTATTTTAGAATACTTAAATCAGAGGGAAATTATAATGGAATGTATGACCTTTGTGCTACAACATCAAATTTTGCTGATACCTATTATAGTGTAACCAATAAGGTACAGGAAGTATATGATGATAATGATTGTTACGCTAGAATGTTAAGAGAAATTGCAGGTTTTTGTTCTTTAAATAAAGTTACAAAAGTTGTTGTTAAGGATGATATATATTATTGTTATTTAAGTGTGAATATACCAACATCTAATGATGTTTATGAATATGCTTATCTTTACCAGTATAATTTTACTAAAAAGTTTTCTAATACAGTTCCTACAGAATCAGGAATTGTGCAGTATTTATTAGATACTACTAATGAAAATCCTATTTCTTGCTCAAGTACAGAAATCTGTATTAAGCTTATTAAAAAGGATGGTAGTTTTAAAATCGTTGATGACTCATTTGCAACTTCAACATGTTCAGATGCTTATACATCCTTAGTTAATCAGATTTCTAAAATGCTTGGTGCAAATTTGACAACATCACATTAGTTGTTTTCTAATATAAATTTTTAAACACTTGATGTTGCATTATTATTACTATCACACAGATAGGATATGTCGTCTTGGTAGTGCTTTCAGAATTGATTGTAGTATCAAGACGGTTTCCTTTTTAAGGGTGTACAGAATGTGTGTTATAAAAAGTGTAATCGTTTTACAAAAATTTTGTGAAACTTTTATATATCTCAAATAAAGTTCTTTTGGTCGAGGATAGAGTTTGAGCACCGCAGTGCTAAGTTGCGTAATACTTAGTGCCAAATTACCAAATTACCAAATTACCAAATTACCAAATTATCAAACGGAGGTAGAAATTATGTTAAAAAGACCAGCACCTAAGAAATTAAGTACAGCAGCACAGGAGGCTATTACACAGGCTTCAGCACAGCAGACAGGAAAGGCAGTTAGAATTAAATCTTATGATGCAGATTTTCCAGTGTTTGATGTGCCAGTAAATCAGAAGGTTCTTATTTACATTCCAAATCATACTATCGTAGGTACAGATGGTTCTGTAAACCTGAGAATGGATAAGTTTGCAGCTCATCCAGTTATCGATGGTAGAAGTTATGGTGATGTAAGATGTTCTCAGGGGGTAGTTGCTGAGGAGTTAGGACTTGATGGCTCTTGCCCACTTTGCGATGGTATGTCTGAGACATGGGATTTATACAACCATGAGTATGCAGATATTGCAAGAACTAAAGGAATTGACCCTAAGTCACCAGAAGCTCAGGATGCTCTTAAGCAGGATAGAATTAATCTTGTTCAGCAGATGGTTATTAAACAGCCAGAGATTTGGTACACATTCCCTATTGTTGTAATCAAATGTACAGAGCAGGATGGAGTTCCTACAACTATTCCAGAGAAGGATGCAGAAGGTAGAATTACAGGTGTACCTATGTGGTATTCAATTCGTGAGCGTACTTATCTTGATAAGTGGCAGGCAGGATTTGATTCTATTGATTCTGAGGACGGTACAGTTCCTACTCAGCCAGCAGGATTATGGGCTATCTTGAACTTCACTTACACAGTTAAGTCAGGTAACCACGATAAGATGGGTTCTGCTAAAGCTCTTAAGGTTACATTCAAACCTATGAATGGCTACGAGAAATGGGCAGAGTACTTTGATAAGTTGACTGAAGACTGGACACCAGCTAAGGCTCAGGAAGTTGTAGTTCTTGATGCAGTCCGTGATATGGATGAGCTTAAATCAGTAGCTGACCAGTTACTTAAACCAGTTCGTGATAAGCTTGCTATGTATGAGCTTGGTACAGGAGATTCAGCTCCTACAGGAGCACCTGCTTTACCTAACAGTAATGCAGATTCAGCTCTTGCAGGTTTTGGTGGTGCTACACCAGTTGAAACTCCAGCAGGTGCAGTTCCAACAGGTAATCTCACTGGAGAGATGCCAAACACAGGGGTAGCTACAGAGTAGTTTAATGTGCTAGTTTTAGAAAGAGGGTATTGAGAAATCAATACTCTCTTTTTTAATGCACATTTATAAATATATTTTATAAAATTTAAGTGAGGTGATTTTATGTTTTATGTCACAGATAAAAAGCTTGTCAGTAATGAAATCCTACTTCAGATATTAGATACTTCTGATGGGGTAGCAGAGTGGTATTCTTATAAAGAAGTTATGAATATAATACAAAAGGAAAATATAGTAGTTTTTGGTGTAAAACCATTAAAAGTTTACTCTCAAGCTTCAGGTGTTTTTAATAAACATGTAGCTTCAATTATTCTTGGAAGAGGTTTAAGATATTTATGCAGTATTAAAGATTTCAATGTAGGTACATTAGGTTTTACTACAGAGTCGTTAGCTTGTGGAGAATATGGTTTTGAGGATTTTGAGTATAATGGGGTAGTCTGGTCAGGCATCATAGCACAGAATATGTGTAGTGTAGGTTATGATATTATAGTAAAAAGTACAGATAAATTACAGCATATTGATTTACCTAAGTGTTTGACTATAGCAAATGAAACTATGCTTCATATTGAGGTTAGTCCAGATGCAATTTTACATTTACACATTGGAAAACCTACAGATGAGTGTAGAGAGTTTGGAAAAGCAAAGTATATAATAAGTGATTATATATAGGAGGTTATTATGTTTGTAGTTTTAGGCAGAGAAAATAATAAAGTTCGTATTTTAGATACAGAAGATGAAGCAGTAGAGATTTTCTCTACTTCTGATGTTAAGCATTTTGTTGTTGATTTAGATATCAAAATAATTGGAGCTTCAGTAAAAGGTATTAAAGTAGTACATAGTGATTTTGAAGATGTATTTAGAGACTTTTTTGATTTTATGAAAAGCTATTCAGGCTACTCAAATAAGCAGTCAGATGTAGAAAATGGTTATGCAGCTGTAAGAGATTGGGGTAGCTGGAGCATGCCAGATGACTTAGATGATGTCGAAGAAGATGATTATGATTGGGAAGAGCTAGACGCTAAGTGGTATCCTGCTCTTAAGCAAATAGCAAATAGATTAAAGCAAATGTACCCAGATTTAAAAATTAGTATAACAACATCTGAGAAAAATTGGGTTGATTTGCAGTTAGAGAGGTATTAAATGTTACCAAAGATAACAAAAAATAAGTTTAGTTCTGGTTATGATAAATGTCAATATTTTGGGGAACTACTTGATAATTATATAAATATAAATAAAAGCACACATGAACCTATCACAGAGTATAATACAATGTGTATAAGTTTGATAAATTCTGCTATAACTGAGAAGTTAAACCCAACAATTGTAAAATTAGTTATCATAGGTAGATTAGCCTATAAAGCTGAGGATTATGGTACTAATAGAAGCTGTTACCAAATTATTAGTTCTTTACAGAAACAGCGTAGTTATTACGGACTGTGTAAAAGCACTCTAGAAAGAGCAGCAATAAATAAAAATTATTATATAGTTATTAAGTATAATCTAGATAGAGGTATAGTTAATAGATGTAAAAGACTTAATGAAAGTTTATTACCAAGGCTTGTAGAGGACTCAAAATTAAATGTATACATAGATTATTTAGCTGAGAGAAATACTACACTAGAGAAAGATTTTAAGAAATACATTGATTGTGATTTTGAAAGTGAAGAGTTCTTACACTATGTAGACTTAGTTGAAAAGCGAATTGAGAGGCATTTAAGTTCTGTAAGTGAGGAGAAAAAATCTAAATTATTAGCAGGTTTTGAAAAGCAAAAGTTACTCGCTAAGCAGCATAGAGAGGCAAAGTCTGTAGCTAAAGATTGTGAAAAAGAGGACAGAGCAAAAGAAATAAAGGACAATCTATCAGGGGTAGTTACCAGAATTTACAATAATACAATGATTATACGAACTACATATATGCGAAAAGGTTCAAATGCTCAAAAGCTTTATCAAAAAATAGATTATTTAATAGAGCATAAGGGTGTAAAAGCTTGTATGAATGATAGAGTAGTTATATTAGCTTTACATCCAAGAAACAAAAATTTTTCACAAGCGAATATTAAGTATTATGTATCTAGTAAAGAAGCATTAGTAACTAATATAGTTCTCGCATCAATGTTGCTAGAAAAGCATGATATACAGGAAATTAAGAATGCAGTTGAGAAGTATAAGGATGAATATATTATTGACTTAGGCTATGCAAATAGAGCAGACGAATATATTGCAAAAGTAGGTGCAGCTAAGTTAGAAGAGTTACGAATAATAGAGATTGAGAAAAATAAACAAAGATTAGAGCAAGCTCATTCTTTAGGATTAGGTGATGATGCTACTTGGGGTGATATAAATAATACTTTAGAAGAGCGAAGAATACTTGAACGTGAAAAAATGAGAAAAGAGAAAGCTCTATCTTTAGGTTTAGATGAAAATGCTACTTGGGCTGATATAGATAATTTTATTGAGGAGCAGGAAAGACTTGAGCGTGAAAGAATACGAATAGATAGGCAGGCTAAGGTAGATGCATTACAACGTAGTCTACCAGCTTTACCTATAGTTGCTGATGATATTGCATTTTTAGCTAAGAAAGCTGAAAATTATAGTGATATTTATTGCTTCAATACTATTGTTCCTACATTGCATTGTTTATGCTATTCTTACTGTGATAAATCTATTTTATGCAATATACCTGATTGTTATATGATTAGTTACTATAAAAGTTTGTATGCTTTTACTTTCAGGGTATATGTATATTACAGAAACTTATATGGGATAGCTTATAAGTTAAATGGTAGAATAGACGATTTTAAAGCATTTAGTAAAGATTTTAAGACTTGTTTTGCCAGATTAGGAACTAATTATCATTACTATGAACCTCGAATTGAGGATGCAAGAAATTTAGCAATAAATTGTTTAGATTATTTAAGTGCTATCAAGTCAGAAGGCTTTAGTACGCAGAATGCTTTTAAAGATTTTCCACTTTTAGAGAGATATTATAAAAAATGTTCACTTTCAAGTTTAGAGATTTTTATGAATGTTTTTAGTTCTGGTACTGCCGATATAAAGACTTTTTATACTGTACTAGCAAAGGTTAAAAGAGAACTTTCTAAGACCGATTAATTTCGGTCTTATTTTTATGCATATCAAGTAGGTTTTGCATTTCTTACATATTTTATATACTTATTTAAAATTGAGGCAAATTGTGTCTAAAATTAAGGAGGTTTAATAATATGGATTCACCAGTTGTAGAACAGTTTGAAAACCCTTATCCTAGATTACTTTGGTGGGAGGTTACAAATTTCATGTCCATAGAACATGGAAAATGTGAATTTGATGACCGAAATATTGTCAATCTTAAGGGGTATAATGATTCAGGTAAATCAGCTATGCTTCAGGCATTGAAAGTTTTAATTTCAAATTCAAACCCTACAAAGCAGGTTGGTTTTATTCAAGATGATAAAGATTATTTTAGAGTTGTTGCAGCATTTGAGGATGGTGTAATGATTTTAAGAGATAAATATATTAACGGTCAAAGTTTATATGAGATGTATAAAGATAATCAGCTTATATACACTTCTAAAAGTGGTAATGCACTTACAAGAATTACCGAAGTACCTAAACCAATAGCAGATTATCTTGGACTTATCATGTATGATGGTACTTGCTTAAATGCTAGAGCTTGTTTTGAGAAACAGATTGGTGTACAGACTACTGGTTCTGAAAACTATAAGATGTTTAATACAGTATTAAAGTCTGAAGAAATCGCTACTGCTAGTGCATTACTTAATAATGATAGAAATAAATTAGCAAGTGATATCAATGCAGTAGATGCTGATTTACAGGCTCAGAAAGGCTTTTTAGGTAACAAGGATAAAATTACCTTGGAAATGGTTACATATCTTAAAGAGCATGATAGTAGCTTAGATGATTATTTAGCTATGGAGTCTGCTTTAAGTTCACTACATACTTTAAAAGAGAGTAAAGATGCAGTAGTAATTTATCCAGAGTTATCGGGGGTAGATGCTACTCAGCTTGCTGAACTTGATAACATCATGAAGCAGATGTCAATGTTAAAGGCTATTAAGATTGCACCACAGCTAAATGAAGTTGATGCTTTACAGCTTCAGGCATTAGCACATATTAAGTCAGTAACTGATTCATTAAAAGCAGTTGCTATACCACCAGAGGTTGGAGTGATTGATTCTGAGCAGTTAAATGCTTTAACTGGTATTTTAGCTACCATTAATGCTATAAGTGATTGTGATAAAGCAATTAGTCAGTATAATAGTAGTATTGAAGCTCTTAATAAAGAGCTTACTGAGATGCAGGAAGAACTTTCAAATAAGGGTGTTAAAATGGTTAGATGCCCAGGCTGTGGACAGATTTTTAACCCAGAACAGGCACATGTACATTAGGAGGTGTTTAATTGATAAGTTTATTTAAGAAAAAAGTGAGTGCAGCTGAAGTTGATTCAGAGGATGAACCTTTAACTTTAGGGGAAAAAGTATTAAATGGTTTTATGATAACAATTGGGGTAGCTATACTTGTTATTCTTGGTATTCTTATTTATCTAATAACTGGGCATACTAATCCAGTTATGGATAAAAAGTTTACATATACTTGTGAGAGTAAAGAAGAACAGATTAAAAATACTAATGACAATATTATGAAGTATTATCTCCAAACAATCGATCCAGTGTATGATTCAATATTTATTAGTCCACTTGGCATTCAAAAAACACTTTATGATTATTATAATAATCAGGATAAAAATAATCCAGCTGTATTTCAGTATTTTAATAATGGTTATAAGTCTTGGAGTCAATCTGGAGAGTTATTGAATTATGATTGTTTTAGTAGTGTTTTACCAAATACTGTAGATTCTAAAGAAGCTTTATTAGGTAAGGTTAAAGATTTAACAGATGGTTATATTAAATCTTTAGGTGGTGATGATGACTATGATACAAATACATTGTTAAGTATATGTAGTATTAATTACCCAATCAAGGATGCTTATTTCGATGATACTTTAAATATGGTGTGGTACTCAGGGGTAGCTAATTATAAAAAGACATCTGATTACGAAGCAGTTAGTTTACCTTTAAGCAATGAGAAGTATACAGTTTATTTGATAGATGGAGATTTAACAAATTTTACTTTTGATGATTTTAAAAAGAAAGATGTTAATCTTATGATAGATGCCTATACTTGGCAGGCTCATGGCTCTATAAATGGATTAGCTACTGCTTTAAATAATCAAGAATGCGAATTAAATATATTAACACAATTTGGTTTTAATGACAGTAATATAGAAAAGAAAGAGTTAGCTGATTTAGATACAGAGTCTACATTATATTATATGAATGAGTATTCAGTTATTGTGACTGATACTGAAACAGGCACTATTTTAGCTATCGGAAAGCAAAAATAAAGTTTAGCAGTGCTTTTTGAGAATTTTCTCATATCTTATTTAACTATAAGAGGCACTGCTATTATTATGTAAAGACATTTGTTTAAGTTTATTTTTTAAGTTAAGTCTTAAAGTATAAATTTACTTTATTCTTTAAAAAATATTTGTATTTTAAGGTTTAATTTAGAATTTAAAATTTTTAGGTTATTTCTATTATATTAATTGGGTTTCGTATTTTAAATTTGACTAGGAGGTTTTAAAGGCTTATGTTTCTAGTAATTAAAAAAGTAAACGATTTAGAGTATTTAGTACTTGATACACAAGATGGCGTTGTAGAGAAAGTATGTAAAGATGATTTATTACGAGCAAAGAAATTAGGTTTTAAAATAAAAGAAGATAATTCTATGGCAGATTATATAACTGTACTAAAAAGTCTTACAAAAGCAAATATAATGCATACTGAAATTACTCATAATTACAAGAAAGATTTATATGAAAAGCTTAAATATTGGGGTAGTAAGGTTAAATCTTTACCTAGATTGAAAGATTTTAATGATTATAAACTTGATTTATTTGCAGTTGACGACTATTTTGTATTTGTAGTTAATGAGTCAAAAGACCCAGTTTTTGGTACTGGTGATGCATACTTATTTAGTATAAAAGAAAATGGTATTTTTGGTAAAGTGTATAAGGACTCTTATTTAGATGTACAAGGTGCAGGATTAGTTTCTTTATTTAGTACTGAGAATTTTGGTTCTATAACATTAAATTTATTAGGAGTAGAAGTTGTTACATTTAATAAAAAGGCAGCTATAAAGAAGAGAGGTAGACTAAGTAATGTATTTGCATCTTTACTTAACAAAATATAAAGCTTTATACGGAGATTTCAGTAATATTCAAGAGACTGTAAAACAAAAGATTCAAGTGGCTATTATGGAATTTAGACATACAGATGTTAGTAATAGTCTATTTGCAGAGAATTTGTTAATTAAGCAAGTTAATAATAATTTTTTATTAATATTTTGGGATGATGAAAGTATATGTGCTTATTATATAAATGAGATTAACATATCAAGACTTGAATTTATAGATTTAGATTATAAAGATAAGCTTTTGTATCCAGAGTTTATAGATATAGTAGATAATTTTATCACTATCCCTTTTAGAAGTAAAAGTGCAGACTTTAGGTATATGATTGCACCTATAATTGTAAGTTATAGTTTTAATACAGATAGTCTAAGCGAAGGAAATATTATAGCAGGTGAGGTAATATAATGAAAAGAATAAAAGTAGATTGGGTAGGTATAATTATAGTTATGTTTTTATCTTGCATAGTTATCGTATGTAATTCAGATAGATTGCAGTTGGCAGATATACAATTTTTCTATAATCGTGCTGTGCAAATGCTTGATTGTTTAAAAGATGGTAATATACCTTTCTTTTATTATAACGACTTTGGAGGGGTAGGTTATGGTTCTGCTTTTTTCTACGGTCAATTAACTATCTATCCTTTTTTATTTTTTGTTAATAAAGGTATTGATGTTTTTATAAATGCTTATACAATAGTAATGATTGCATTAACTTATACAGGTGCTTGCTTTTTAAGTAAACGTTTTACAAAGAATTATAAGTTTATTGCTTTATTGTTTATGTGCAGTTGTTATATTACTCAGACTATGTATTCTTTTGCTATGCTACCTAATATAATGGCTATTGCTTTAAGTTTTTATTTTATAGGGTTCTGCATAGATTTTTTTATAGATAAAAAGTCTTTTGTACCAGCTAGTATTTTATTTTATTTAGTTATAAATACACATCTAGTTACAGCAATTATTAGTTTTATAATATGTGTAATGTTGTTTATAGTGTATTTTGATAAATCAAGATTTAAAGATTATATAAAGTTTGCATTATTTACTACATTTATATGCTCTTATTTTTTAATGAATGTTTTTTATCATTCAGATATTATAACAAATACAAATAAGATAAATGAGCAAATGTTAAGTCATAAACTTGGGACAGCTTGTTGTACTTATGAAAACTGGCTACCTTTTACTGGAATATTGTTTAACTGTATTATTAATATGCTTGGGTTTACTAATTTAGGAGGGTATAGACTTTTAAATTTAGTAGTAACGATACTTTTACTATGTTGGGGTAGACATAAGTTTACTAAACGAGAAGTATTTGTTTTGATTGTAGATATTGTAGCGACTATAATTAGTATAGATTGTATTTGGGAATTGATAAATAAAGTATGGTTGATACCTATTCAGTTTCCATGTAGATTTGCACCATACATTGTTTTATCAATTATAGTTATATTTTTAAGAAATAAAGATTTATCTATTTTAAAAAGACGTATATTTATTTTATGTTGTTTACCAGAACTTTTATTGATGCCTTTTGTAGTACTTCCAGATACGAGTGTAGCTTCTACAGAGTACTCTTATCAGGTTATAAATGGCGAGTATTTAGATAAGTCATTTAATTGGGATTTAAATGATTTTGAGTATAAGAAGAATCATGTTACAGACCAAGATGGAAATGAATATGACTTTAGCGTGTTTCCTAATAAGGTTGTAGTTTCTGTATATGATAGTGGAGATAAAGATATTCAGTTAACTTTACCAAAACTATATTATAAAGGGTATACTTTTTCTAAAGTTGAAGTACCAGAGGCTTTCACTGCTATGAATGAAAAAGAATTTTATAATCATACATATACACCTTATATAGCTGATACATATAATGTAGAGATGGGAGATTCACAGTTTATTAAAGTAGATATAGGAACATCAAGGGGTACTTTTGTTCTAACTTATGAGCATCCAATTTGGTTAATTTTGTTAGATGTAGCTACACTTATTACTGTAGTTGCTTGCATATTAAATCTAATTTTCTATAAGTCCAGTTCTAACTCAGTTTAATATGATTTTGCATTTCTTGTATATTTTGTAGGTTTTTTATTGTTTTGAAAGGAGATTATTTTAATGTCAAATAATGTTGTTGTAGGAAATTCAGTTATGATTATCGGTGATTTGCATTTTAGTGATGTATTTACTGGTAAGCATAAAGCATATTTGGAAAATTGCTTTTGGGTTCTTGGAAAAATAACTAATAAACTTGAGGAAAAGAAGCCATCTGCTTTAGTTTTAGGAGGAGATATTATTGGTTGGACAGAGACAAATATCAGAGATAGACAGGTATTTGCAATGTTCTGTAAAGTGCTAAGAGATTGGAATAAAATTTGTCCAGTTTATGCAGTTAGAGGTAATCATGATATGAAAGGTTATCCAGATTTTCAGTTTTTATCAGAGTTTGGTTTAATCATTACTTCAGCAGAATGTGGAGGCTATTTTGATTATTATGGTTATGAAGGTCAGGAGTATCCAGAAGTAAGATTTCATCTTGTCGATTATAAGGAAGAAAATAGGTCTTTAGACCTTGCAGATGGTGAGACTAGTAATATTGTACTTGCCCATAATAATTTTACTATTAATGGAGTTACAACATGGTATAATAGCCATGATGGTATTGAGTTAGGTATGATGCAGAATTTCTGTGGGGTAGATATGGTTATTGCAGGTCATATACATAATCCAAGTCCAGAGATTTATGCAGTTCAGATGCCAGATGGTGAGTCTTGTATGTTATTTTATACAGGTTGTCCTACACGACCTATTAAGGATAGCAATATGTATGATAATTGCTGGTATGTTTTTGTTGAGTATGATAAGGAAAGTGCTTCAACAGATATTAACACAGAGGAGTTTAAGCTCAAACCTGCAAGTGAAATCTTCTATGCCACTGAGGATTTTGTAGATGAGAAGTCTGAGGATGATATTGCTGAGGAGTTAAGGCAGGAAGCTTTAAAGGATGTCTTAGGTGACTTATTAAAGTATAGAATGAACCAAACTGACCCAATATCGCAAATTGATAACATACCGAACGCAACCCCTGAAGCTAAAGGTATTGCGAAGGATTATTTACAAATGGCATTTAATAAAGGAGCATGAGAGGTGAGATAATTGTTTTTAAGTGTAATAATCCCTTGTTATAATGAAGCTTCAAGGGGTAGTGGAGATAAAAGTCTTGAAAGTAGACTTGAACAGATTTTGAGTTATTTTAGTCAATATAGTTATGAATTACATTTTGTAGATGATGGCAGTACTGATAATTCTATTCGTGAAATTTTAGATTTTATAAATAAGCATGGAGTTACAAATTGGGCTGTGGTTAAGTCGGATAAAAATCATGGTAAAGGGCATGCAATTCATACAGGAATTCAGATAGCTAGTGGTGACTATTGCCTTATTATGGATGCAGATTTATCTACTTCACTAACAAGACTTCATCTATGCTTGAAAGATTTAGAGCCTAATACTTGTATTATAGGTACTCGTTACTCAGATAAGTCAGTTATAGTAAATAAACGTAAATTTAGTAGACGATTTATTAGCAAAATCTCAAGGATATTGATTCAGTCAGCATTTGGTCTTGGTGTTTCCGATACACAGTGTGGATTTAAAGTCTTTCCTATGAAGGCTTTACATAATTCAACATCATATGTTGCTACTGGTTGGTTATATGATATTGAGTTATTAATGTGCATGAAGTATCAAGGGGTAGTCATTAAGGAGTTTCCAGTTCTTTGGGATAATATGGAAAATGAGAGTACATTACAACCAGTTAAAGCAGTATTGAAATCACTTGATGATTTATTTGCTTTACTTTCTTATAAAAAGTCTATTAAGTTAAGATACATTAAGTAATATTTTGTACATTTTGTAGACTTTGTAAAATATGAAACATATAAAATATAAATTTTATTGAAATGGAGGAAGATTATGTCGGTTGAGCAGGATACTTTGTACAGCACTGGAGAAGCAGCTAAGTATCTAGGTATTTCACAGTCATCAGTTATCAATTATATTGATAAAGGTTGGCTTGTACCAGACCTAACAATGCCATCTAGTGGTCGTAGAGTTGGTAGAAGAAAATTTAGTCAAGAAACCTTAAATAATTTTAAGGATAAATTAAGTAAAGGAGAATTTTAAATATGGAAATTGCACAGATTAATCAGCGAATTGCAGTATTGAACGCTGATAGTAAGCGTATTAACAATGATAGAGCTGTTAGTATTGGTAAGAAAGAGACATTACAGAAGCAGATGAATGATGCTCTTGCAGCATATAAAGAAAAATATGGGGTAGAACTTACAGAAGCTAATCTTCAGTCTGAAATTGATAGAGTTTCTGCTGAAAAGCTCAAGGAAGTTGAACAGATTGAATCAGTTCTAAATCTTATTAAATTAGGTCAGTATGATGAGGCAAATGCTTTAGTTAATGGTACATCTGCTGTAAAGAAGTCAGCTCCAGTTCAGGAAGCACCAGCAACTCCAGTAGTTGAACAACCACAGAGTCCAGTTTCTACTGCACCGATTCAGGAGTCAGTACCGACACCACCAGTTGAGAATCCAATCCCAACTGCACCAGTTCAGGAGTCAATACCTACACCACCAGATTTAGGTATTCCAGCAGCTTCAGTTGAAAGTGTACCAACACCGCCAGATTTAGGTATTCCTACACCACCAATTCAGGAGTCAATACCTACACCACCAGATTTAGGTTTGCATGAGCCACCTACATTAGGAACTCCAGTTGCTACACCACCAGTTTTAGGCACACCAACTGAGAGCATTCCTACACCACCAGTTGAGCCTAGTTTAGGTGTACCACCTGTAGCTCCAACCTCTACACCATCAGGTCAGCCTATTGCAAGTTTTAATGCAATCTTAGGGGGTAGTCCATTTAAGCCACAGGGCGAAGTTTAAATTTTAGGAGGATTAATTTATGCGTTTTTCATGCAATTACAATATTTTGTTAGGACATTTGCAGAATGTAGCTAATGTAGTTGAGGATTCTTTATCATCAGAAGATGATAAAAATATTATTTTTCAGTTTAAACAGACTGAAGCTGGTCAAGTTGTTAAACTTGTAGGTCTTAGTTTACAGGTTATTTTTAGAGAAGAATTACCTGCTGAAGATTACAATCTTACTTTAGGTGAGGATGAAGTTGATTCAAATGGTTTTGCTTATATTCAGTTAAAGAGCAAAGACCTTTTAGCTTTTCTTAACTCTTATAAGAGTGTTAGAAGAACTAAAGTAAATGACGTTATTCTTGAGCCAGTTAATGGTAAAATTAAGTGTACAGTTACAGAGTCACCTATTGTTTCTGATGAGGAACTCTCACTTGACCCATTAGCAGCAGATAGAACAATGTTTAGTCAGTGGATGTTTAGTAATATCCCTATTAAGCCTAATAAGTTACCGCTTATTAATATTGTAGCTCCAACAGAAGGATTAGCTGATTTTAGTACAACAGCATTCAGATTATACGCATCTTGTTTACTTCCTATTATGGAGAATATTCAGAGCTTATATGGATATATGATGTTTGATGCTAATAATGTTGTAGCTTTCAACAAGGCATATATTTCAGTTATGAAGAATGCTCTTGCAGATACAGGTGTATTTACAGATATCCGTTTGGGGTATCGCTCAATTGACTTTATTAATAAAGCCATTTGTGTTGCAGACTATGTTCAGGTAGCAAAACTTGAGAAGCATATTTTCTTTAAGACAGCTTTGAGTGAGACATTTGTTACTTTTGATTCAAAGTTAGCTCCTTATCAGAATCAGTTAGACCTTTACGGTAAAGATAGCTGTGTTAAGGTAGATAGGATGTATCTCAAGGATGTACTTAAACGTCTTAGTCTTAACAATGATGCTATTGTTGTACAGATTAAGCCAGCAGATAACATTATTAACTTGAGTAACTCAAACTTCTCTCAGGATATTGAGATTAAAGGTCAGTTTGGTATGGAAGGTCTTGACCATATTAAGTTCAAGATTATGCCAGATGTATTAAGTAAGGCTATTATTGGTGATGATGATACTTTCTACAGAGAGGGAGATGAGGAAACAGCAAATACCTATCTGTACTATAAAGCTATTAGTGATTCTAAATTTTCAATCACTTTCGCAGATTCAACTGATACTTGGTTTTCTGTAGCAATTATTGTACCGCTTAGATAAAAGAAGCAGAAAAAAGTTTGGAGGAGTATCTCATAAAAGATACTTCTCCTTTTTTCTTGCATATAGTTATATTAATATTTGGAGGTATTGTTATGTTATATATTTCTGACATTTATAATGTATTTACTCATGAGCATTTTAAGTATTTAGACCTTAGAGTTAAAAATCTAGAATTCTATGAGTCTTATTGTGTTGAATTAAGAGATTTTGTAACTGGTGAGAAAAGAGTACTATGTAGACCTGATGTTGTTTTTGAATATAAGTATAGAAAGAATCAAATTGGAATAGTGAATGCTGATAGAATTCATGTGATAAGTAAGAGTTTTATTAACTTGTTGTCATATCTTGATGTGGAACGTGTAAGTAGTTCTGAGAATATACCTAATGATATAATAATAGCTACTGAGTTTAATCTAAAAAATACAGATTGCCTTTGGTACAATCAGATTACAGCAGTATCAAATGGAAGAAGAGAAGTAAAGTATTTTGATTTGTTTGAATTTTTAGTAGCAGTTCAAAATCTTCATCAAGAAATAAATTTATATGGGGTAGGTGTAAAATATATTAGACTTATGCACGATATAGTACTAAAAGTTACTGTTGAAAAGGACTTGACCGCACCTATAACAAAGTATATGATAAGGAGATAGTTGTGAATAGTTTAGATTGTATAAAAAATATATGGTGTTTTTCTATAGTTACAGAATTAGGTGATGGAGAAACTCCAGAAGATATAGTAATAGATGCTAATCATCCTTATATTTTTGAGAAACCTATATCAGATTGCAATAATATTGATGATTTAATATCCTTTGTATACAATAAAAATGATTTTTATAGTTTTGAATGTACTACTGGTATTATTGTATATTATAGGCAAGATTTTAAAAAGTTATTTGAGAATCACTCATTATGCTATTATAAATATAGCTTTTTCTATACCGATTTATATGACTTATACACGAATGAATTCATAGCAACTGTTGAGACAGATAAAATAGCATACGTTAGTTTACTTATAACAGTATATGGTAGTGACCCAGTTAATAATGATATTGTAGGTCATAAATCTATACCTTTTGATTTTTATTTCTTAGACTGTATTGAGTCTTTTAAGTTATTACAATTTGATAGACTTAAACGAGATAAGAAACCAGTTAATTGTACAAGAATCTTTTATCCTGATGATAGATTATTAGACCCATCAAATTCGTTTTATATGTTATATGTTAATCAGAGTCTTAGTACTATAGCCTATTATAGTATATGTGCAATAATACATGGATTGAGGACAGGTCAATTTGATATAAATAATTTTAATGGAAAACTGTTTATAGATACAGGAGATAGAGGGGTAGTAATAGAGTTTAATTCTATTTTAATAAAATATATGAAGTTATTTACAAAACTTATTTTTAAGACTAAGGATAAAAATTGTGATGCTGAAAGTATAGTTAGAGCTTTCTATAATAGTGATGATAAAGTTCTATATAGGAGATATTAATATGTTTTACATTTCAGAAATTTATAATCATGCTGAGGTTTCAGTCGTAGAAGCTACTTATTCAGATATAAGTTTAACGATTGTTAGAGATACAGATTCTAATTTCTATAGAGGTTTCACTTGTGCATATGATTTAAAGGAACAAAGTGCAAAGATAGCAGGAGTAGGAGTAACATATTTACATGCTTTTAATCAGTATGAGGTTAAGTTGCTAAAAATGATGAAACCTTGTGGAGTAGATTGTGATTATCCTTTAATTGGATTTCAAAAGTTGCCTAATACTTTGCAGTTCGATTATTTATATGATTATGGTGTGTTTACTTTATTTAAGGATGCTAGAACTATCATGCATTATACTGTCCTAGATTTAATAAATACACCTGCTTGTTGTGTTGAAACTTTACCAAATGGTTCAGCTAATATATACATATATTGTTGCTTTGGTAATGATTTTGTAAAATATTTTATACAAGATTATAATCAGTTTATATTATTGTATACAAAGTATAATGTGTTTATGAAAGGAAGAAGATAATGTGGCTTTTAAGTAAGATTATAGGTATAGACTACGATTCATTTTATGCTTATCCAATGGATTTTTTATCTATGGATATACTTGAAAGTTTAGTTTTTGTAAATATTAAAACCAAAGAAGCTAGATTGATACCATTCGATAATTGTAGTCGTAGTATAAAATCTTCTGTAGATTCTATTACATCCTATATTAGTGATAGCTTAGATAATGAAGAGTTTGTTGGTATTTATGCTAATTTTTTATTTTGTATAAATAAATATGAATTAAAAATTGCTGATTACTTTGACGAAGCAGGGGTAGTTAAGAGAAAATCACTAAATAATAATAATTTTTATTCTGCAACTACGGATAAAATGGATAATCCAGTTATAGTTTCATATGAATATAAATCACTTTCAATAATGAAGTTATTGTTAATTAATCCAAATGCTTTTGTATTTGAAGAAGATGCTTTTTATTATGAGTTATCAGATTTTGATTTAGCTTTAAAATATACATATACTAAAGGTAAAGAAAAATTTGATATTGCTTTAACAAAACTTAGAATAGCAGGAGATTACTAATAACCTCTTGACTTTTATTGAGTTTAATGCTATAATTAAATAAAATGAAAGTTAGGAGGTTTTTTATGTATTATTTAGCGGAGATAACTGATTACGATACTTTAGTTATTAAGGATTCTGAAAATAGTGAGTTTTGTGAGGTATTTAATGATACTTATGAAGTTTGGAATAGATTTAAGGATACTGTATTAGGAGTTGGTTTTAATAAGCGTAGAGTTATAACAAAGGCAGAACTCTTATTGCTAAAATGGATAGATACTTCAGATTACTCTTGGGAGCAGAAAATTGTGGATTACAGTACTGTGCCAAGTCATGAGTTGTTGATTGTTGATAATGGATTTAATTTTAAAAACGATAGACCTGTTGCTTTTGAAGATGTAAATATAGTAACACTTCCAACTTTAATTATACGATATTTATCACAAAGTAATAATAGCAGTTTTATTTATGCTATAGATGATAAATTGTATGTTTTAGCTGATTTTGAAAAAATTGAAGATACTAATTCCTGCGTATGTGAATACAGGGTTTATACTATCAAGAATAGGACAAAATTTGATATTGCTCTTACTAAGGCGGTGATTTTGTGCAAGTAATTGAAAAGATTATTGATGAACGATTAGGCTTTCCTATGCCAGTACGCCATTGTCAGAGAGACTATAAAGGCAAATTAATTTTTCAGTTCTATGACAGTATCAGGGGTAGTCATAAGGTTATATGTGATACTTGTGATAAAATTGAGAGTTATATTAAAGAAAATAATGTTCTCTGCACCATCGGAGAATATCCAGTATATTTTACAATGTCTAGGGATGCAGTTCGTTTATATGAAAGTGAGATTATAGATTACATTTCTACAAGACCTAGTTCATCGAAGCCTAAATTATGTGTAGTTGCTATATCTACAAATAATTTATTTTTAGATGTTGAGTTTAAGAGAAATTACAGAGTAGGTACAAATTTATATGATTTGCTTTTAGATGGAGCAGAGTTAATAAACTCTGATGGTTATTTTGTTTTAAATTCAGTATACTCTACTTTAGAAGTTATTTATAATATTAAGGATGTTAACCGTGTAAATAAGTTAATAGTCAAGCGTCAGATTTTAAATAGTTCTAAGTCTAAAAGTGACTCATAAAATAATAATATAGTATTTAATATTATATAATTCAATTGAGTATTGTTTGTTATAACTTGATACTCAGGATAATTGTAGAAGGGAATCTTAGTAAATATGAACTATGTAAAAGAGATTTATATAGGTAATGAAGATAAGCTAATTTCTGTTGCATTTGCACGAATTGATAAATTAGCTTTTTTCATTGTACACGATTTTGATAATAACTGCGATATATGTTATAACTTGCGATTATCCAAATTCTTTTTATCTAGTTATCTTAAGAAAAAATACAAAATAGTTAACTTAAAGAGTTATTTTGAGTTTCCTTTCAAACTTCGATATTATGTCTTTGGTATCGAAAGAGATTTCATATTTTCAACTAATTCATCCCAAGCTCAGGTAGTTAAATATATTAATTTAAGGAAACGAATTTGTTTTAATCCACAAAAATATGGCACTATGATTTATTCCTCTAGTGACGCAGATAGATTTTCTACTTTAGCTATATTTTGTCTAATTCTGGCTTATTCAGGGGTAGATATAGATTGTTTTTGTGCAATATACTCAAAACCTATCTATTTTTTATATACAATAACAGATTTAAAAAAATTCAAAGTGGCTATAACAAAGTATAAGATATTATGTCCAGATGATAGAGTTATAGTTAATTTTCATTAGTTAAGGAGTTGATTTAAATGATAGTTATAACAAATATTACAAATAAATTAACAGGAGAAAGAAAAATTTTTACACCAGTATGGTATAACGGTTCTTACAAGTTTGAATTTTATAATACAGAAACTAAAGAAACTTTTACTAGAAGCATGGACATGTATAGAGCTAAAAAATTTTTTGAAAGTACAGGTGCTTTGCGTTCTGAGAATCTTTATATAAGTATCTCTAAACGTTGTTTAAGGCTTGCAGATTATATTGATTATGTTGGTACTTGGAATAAAAGATATTTAAGTAGTGACATACAAGAAAAACTTTCAGGGGCTGATGGTCTTGATATAAATTATATAGACGATGATATTGGTTTCTTTGTTTCAATTACTGATAGATTTCATGCGATGGATGTACATTTGAGTATCATTGAAGCTTTGTTCGAGTTAAAGCATATAATAGTAAATAATACAATATACATCAATGCAGTAAACGATGTAGTTTATGAGTATAAAATTGAAGATGTTGAACATTTTAATATTTTATATACGAAACTGAAAGTTATGGGGGTAGGTCGATAATGGTTTTATGCACTAAGATAGTTACTAATACTGACGAGAAGATATTTGCTTGGGCTACAAATAACCCAAATTATGCAAATAGGTACATAGAATCTAAAATAGAAGAAATACATTTTAGTAATGGCTTAGTTTTTAAATTTAACCATAGCACTTGTTTATCTGCAGAGTTAAGCTGGTTTCTTCTTAAGCATAAATTTACTCCTTTTGGCAGTAAGTATGTTGGTTCTGCTATTATTGAACTTAGAAGCTTTCCATGTAAAGGATACAAGCTATTAGATTACTTAGATTTTGTTAGTGTAAAAGAGTTTGAGGATAGGAAAAGAGATATGGATAGAACTTTATATCCAGTAGTTAGAAAAAATCCAGACGATTATGGTGTAGTTACTGAGTCTTTATGTTATACAATACAGTTAAATAGTTTATGTGATATAGTTCTTCAAGGAGAGTTAATGTCACATGATTATAGTTATATGTATAATCGTAAAGGTACTTTAATTACTGTTATATTTGCAGCATATAAAAGAAGACATTTATGGTACAAATATACATATAGTATAACAGACCTTGAGAAGTTTCAAACCTTGTTAACTAAGATACATATTCAGTATAGTGAGTTTTTTCAATAATTTTTCATATTTCAAAATCAAGCAATTTTTTGTATACTTATCTATAATAGTTAATTCATACTTTTTTAAATATAATTTGAAAACTTGAATGTTATCTGCTCAACTTAGTCTGGATGGTATATGAAAAACTATTTTGAATTTTACAAAAGGTTTAAAATCAAATTAAAGCTAACATGGGGTAGTTACTCAATTAAAAGTTTTAGTTGTTTTTCTTCTTTTTTGAAAGAAATATATTTAACTTTTAAATATAGCATGATAAGTTTTCGTGAATTTTAATGAAGAAGGAAATTATAATACAGTTATTATGTATTATAGTATCCACAGTATTTTTCGAAGTCTGTGCAGTTAGTTCTTATTTAATGAGTAAACTTGTTAAATAGTAGCGAGTCAAGTCTTATAGAAAGGCTTGACTTTTTTACTGTTCTATGTTATAATAAATATATGGAGGTATAGATTATGCGAGATTTAATTTGCGAATTAGCTGACTATAATGGAAAGAAATATATAAAATATAATTATATTAACTCTGAGGATTCAGATTACGATAGTTATACGAATATGGAATACTTCATAATAGATGTAAAGTGTGAAAAGTTTGCTGAAATTATGTCAGGTACTGGTGGTTTTGTAGCTAATATGACTACAAGGTTGTTTGAGAAAGAGCACTTAGATGTAAGTTATTTGATGTTAGTTGCTATACCTCAGGCTACTAATAAGTTTCTATTTAACTTTGTATACCTTAATGAAAATAAAAGAGGCATACTGAAATCCTATAAGGATAGCAGTCGAATGGATTACCTTTATTTTAGGAAAAAGTTTAAATCATGTACAGTGTCAAGGGGTAGTGTCTACGATTTAGATTATAATTTTCTTAAGGAGCAGATTTCAGATACTGTTTCAACAGACTTCGATTTAATTGTTGAGGGTAGACCAATAACTAAAGAAGATACTATTATTGTCAATGATAATAATGTTTGTTTAAATGAGTATGAAAAATATAGTATAAATAGACGAAATATCAAGATAGACCATTTTGAATTTAGTCTCGATTTTAGTGGCTTTGATATCCTATTAAAAGGGGTAGCTATAACTAAATCAGGTGAGACTTTAAAGGATTATGAAATATCTTCTAGATATAAGGATGTAGGTACTATTGAAGATTATATAACTCATAAACGAGCTGAATTGAAAGAGTTTTATGGTCATGATGTTGATTTTGAAATTGTGCCAGAAGATTATGAATTTAGACTTTCATTTGGTTTTGCAAAGAGGATTAGTGATAAATTATCTTATAAGAGGGCTTAATTATGCGAATAGATGTAGGTACAAAGCAGTTAATATTGTTTGAGGACATGACTAAACCAAATAATATAGCAATCAGGGGTAGTGCAGGTACTGGGAAGACTTATCAAGTTTTAGAAATAGCTAAACAGGTTAATCCTTGTAAAGTTATCGTAGTTTCAGACCATCCAGAGGATTATGCTAGTACTTTACCTAATATAGAAATACATTCTGTAATAGATTTTATGGTTAACTCTGATAATGCTATTATAGTATTTGATTGTCCTATGTTAGTTGATGTTATGTATGAGTATGTAGATAAATTAAATAAAACTTCGAGATTTAGAAATTCTTTGGTGATTACTGTATGGAATACATTAGCTAGTATTGAAAACTCTATAGTAATGAATTGCAAGTATATTATAGATACATCAACAGAGACTTTAAATAGTGGACTGAGAATGTGGAAAGTAGGTGTAAGTTAATGTATTTGTTACTTGAAGTTTTAAATGATGGTTATAAAGTTTATGATACAGTTCAAAAGTGTGATATTGAAGTACCAAAGACATTAAAGCTAATCTCAGGGGTAGTTAATGATTACATAAGTGTTCCTTATTCAGATTGTGAAATTAAATTAGCTCAACTTATAGAGTTCGAGTCAATTAGTGATTACAATACAGATGTTGACAGCAGTTTTTGTTCTGTTTTCGACAAGAACAGTTTAATGTGTTTGCAAACCAGTTACTATGGCGAAATACAATATATTTCTATTTTTGGATTTATTCTAAATAACTTGAATACTGTTAGTGTTTTTGATGATACTTTAGTATTTAATTTGTCATGCGTTTGTATAACTTTTAAAATCTTGGATATTGATAAGTTCACTTTATATACGACTAAGTTTAATGTATTAGGTAGAAAGATTGAACCGAAGGTATATAGCTTTACACATAACGATAATAGTTTTACTATATATGAGAAGGATAAAGTAATATATAAGTGCTAAGGAGCAAAGTTTAATGCTATATTTAATGGAAGTTGTAAAAGATGAGTATAAGATATATGACTCTGATAGTAAAGACATATGTATAAAAGATAGCGAATTTGTAGAAAATTGGAGAGTATTAGGGGTAGTTAGTCCTTATTTTTGTAGACCTTTTACAAAACAGGAATTAAAGTTAGCAGACTTGCTTGATTTAATAACGATTTCCGAACGTAAACATTTTAGTGATTTTGTGCCTTGGTCTTTAGACGTTATCTCTTTAGTGTGTTATTGGAATCACACTTATATTAATTTAATGACATTACTTATAGATATCTTTGTTTCTCATCCAAAAGTTTATAATATTAAAGGTGATATTTTAACAGTTTATTTACAGGAACAGATTGTAATATTTAAGATTAAAGATAGAACTAAGTTTGAGTTATTAAGGACTAAACTTGTTGTTTTCTATAAGAGTGTAATTTAGTATTAAATTTATTATTGACTTTTCCTCCATTTCATGGTATAATAGTATTAGAAATGGAGGTTTAATATGTGGAGGATTACATCTATTATAGATTTAGATAGAGATCATGATGTCGATAAACTGTTACTTAACATAAATACAGGAAATTATGCAGTATTATTTTACAATACAGTTACAAAAGTTTCCGAAGAAGTATTCATGGAATTAGGGGTAGGCTACTGGGTTATCACTATAAACCGTAAAAGACATGATTTTGTATTTTGGTTTAGTGCTATGAAGTTTATATGTACTCGCTACAATTGGCATCTTGAGCATATTAGTCCAGCATTATATGTAGCAGATAAGTATTTTATGAAAGTAGAGGAAAAACTTAAAATGTTAAGTCCTTTTAAGGAATTTTCAGTTTATAGATACGGTAATAATTCTTCTGCTGTAACATTAAAGGATATGTTCGATTCTTATGATGTAGCTGTAAAAAATGGAGAAGTTCGAGTATCTGATGCTAGATTTGAGCTATTATGTTCAGAAGATGAATTTAAAGTAGCGTATACAAAATATTGTATTATGAGAGGTAAAATAAATGTTGAGTAATTGGGTATTAGTTGCTATAGATGATAGGGCAACTGCAAGTGGATGTTACAATATATATTCAGAGGTAAAAAAATTTACAGTAACAGATGGAACAATAACAGAGTCTTTATATGGGCATCAAGTATTAGAGCGAAGTATTTTAGGGGTAGTTCCATTAACTGAGGAATCTGTTTTAGCTCAATGTTTTACAAAATTACAGCTAGATATTATGAATTGTATTAAGGATATTAAAAGATATAAGATTCGTTATAATTTTGGTGCTTATCCAGATTTAGCTTATGAGGTATCCACAAGACGGTCAATTCCAGATATTATTGCCGATAGTTTTATACGACCAGATGATAACTTTAGTTTAGAGGGTAATAAAATGTGTATTGTAGGTAGAACTTTTGAAACTTTCAGATATGATTATATTATTGAAGATAGACAGAAGTTTGATAAAGCTGTTACCAAGTATTGTATAATGAGGAATAAATAATGGTTAGTGAGTGGAGAGTAGTGAAGGCTTCAACTACAGGAACTATAGATGCCTATCTTGTAGAAGATTTTATAACTATTGAAAATTTAAATGGTGATAGAGTAGATTTATATTATTGTATACAAAGTATAATATCTTGAGAAGTAAATAAGTAAAACTAAGTTTTATATTGATATGTTAAATAGACAATATCTTTTTGGGGAGATACTGTCTTAATTTTTTAAAAGGAGATTAATATGAAGATTTATTTTTTAGTCGGTCAGTCTAGCACTGGTAAAGATACTATCAAGTCGAAACTTTTAAGTATAATGCCAAGTTTAAAAGATTATGTCTATTGTACTACAAGACCAATGCGTGACGGAGAGGCAAATGGGAGAGAATACCTTTTTAAGTCACGAAAAGATTATGAAAACGACATAAAATCAGGGGCAGTTATCGAAAGTAGAGTTTATAACTTTAATGGTGATACGCCTGTAGTTTATTACTCATTAGCAAAAGAAATAGATGAGGAACTTTATATTGTGACAGGAACACCAGATATGTGTCACTCTTATATCAAATATTATGGCTCAGACATCGTTAAACCTATTTTTATTGTTGTACCAGATAGAGAGCGTCTTATGAGGGCTATTAAACGGGAGGATACTAATAAAGGTAACTACAAAGAAGTAGCTAGACGATTCTATGATGAGTTTAATGAGTACACAAAGGAAAACATACTCAGTTTATCAGGGGTAGAATATGTAAATAATGATTACCTTGAGGACTGTATAGAGGATATTCGTTGTATTATAGAAGGGATAAATAAAAATGAAGATTCTAGATAAAATTAATAGTTTTTTAAATTTTCTTTTAATGTGTGAATGTATTTCTTCAATTATTGTATTTTTTACTTTAGTATGGAGGGTTTTGATTTGATAAAATTTGATAAAGATTTAGACTTTTTTGGGAATATAGAGTATTTTTTATATGTAGTTCTTAATGAAGTTTATATGACAAATGAAGAGATAGTTGAGAAAATTCAATATTTGGAGCAATTCTCGGATACTTCTATGACAGCAGATGATTTAATTGAGTATTTCAACAAAAGATTAAATAGTTAGATGAATTTTAGTTTAGTTGGTCTTGAGTAGACTAATATGAATATAATCTTACTAATGTATAAAATATGCACTATTGCATTTTTTATAAAATTTTTATAAGGAGGTAATAAAACTATGAGTGATACACCAAAGTCACATCAGCAAGGTATGATTGATGGTATAGAACTATGGGGTAGAGTTTGCGGTAAGCAGGGTAGTTGCGAGGCTTGTCCAATAGGTAGTATTAGAGGTACTAATGTTACTTGTCAGGATTTTGCTAGACAGTTCCCAGCTAAAATGCTTAGTATCCTAAAAGAAATGGATGAGGGCGAGCTCACTTTTTATGAAGAGTATTGTACTCGATTCCCAGAGTGTAATTTACCTATCGAGGTATTATCTGCAGCACTTTGTAGAAAAGCAGTGTTTGAGGGGTATGTTGAATGTCCTCATGCAGATGATGAAGATGCTTGTTTGAAATGTTGGCAAGAAGTTTATTCAGGTGATGTTACAGAAGTTCAGGAGGAAGAAGATACTGGTTTAACTAGTATTTAAGCTTCTTGAGATTTTGGCTCATTTGTTTTATAAACATTAAATTGTTTTTTGAAAGGAGCAAATTATGAGTCAATTTACTAATGAAATTGTAATAATTGAGCAGAATTATAAACAAGCTCAGGATATCAAAGCAAATATTGATGTCTTAACCACCAAGTTGAATGATATGAATATTCAGTATGTAAATATGATTGAGGCTCAGCAGTTACTTACAACTGTTAGTGATTCAAATACTACAGCAGTTCTCGATTATATCACTGGTATTATCAATAAAACACTTGGTGAGCTTTTTCCACATGACAGTAGACGTATTTATCTTGAGAAATCTATGTATCAAGGTCAACATGCTCACATCAATATTAAGTTAACTGGTACAAACGGTAAAACTCGTGACCTTACACTTCAGAGTGGTACAGGTTTACGTCAGGTTATCAGTTTCTTATTTGTTTTATCTCTTATTGAGATAAGAAAGGGTAGACGTCTATTAATTGCCGATGAGTTACTTAGTGGTTTACATCCCGAAGCCAAGAGAATCGTCACAGATATAATATCTATCTTTGCTGAGGAAGGCTTTCAATTCGCATTTGTAGAATATGGTGTAAACAATTTAGGTAAAGTTTATCTTGTCGAGAAGCCAGGTGCAGTTGCTACTGTTACACCTATGGATGGGGTATATAATAACGAAGTTTTCGTTTTCAATAGACCACCAGAGGAAGTAGACTTGTCACTTCATGTGGAGGAGGCAGATGAAATTGAAGCCTAGAATAGTGAGTGTTGTTATTGTAATAACTTTTTTAACACTTTTAGTTCTATTCGGACTGAAGCAGGATATGGATTCTAAGGTTCAGGATTCCAGCCCTAATGTTACCGAGAGAGGTGTCATGGCATGGCTAGATGCCTTTTCTAAGAAAGACTTTAATACTTGTGATTATTTAATTACAGATAAGTCAGAAGGGTTGCACACTTTACAGTTATCAATTATACAAAAAGATAGTCGTTATTATGATTTAACTTTGGAAAAGTTGGTTAATTGCATTAGTGCTATTCAGGTTAAGAGTATTGATAGAGCAGAAGGGGTAGTTAATTACACCGTAACTGTTACATATACACCTTATGTACCTTTAGGTGATTTAGTATATGATAAGTCAGCTCTTGATTCAGTCAAAGACAAATACATTAATGGTGAGATGTCTGCGACTGACTTTCAGGATGAATTGAGTCGAGTGTATTACGAAATTTTTTGTAATAGTTGTTTCCAAACTGATGATAGTATGGAGGCTCGTCAAAAGGATTTAATTTTATCAGAAAAAGAAGAAAATGGGGTAACTTGTGTTTCTAACACAGTAAGCTTTGTTGATAATCTTTTAGCTGATAGTAATATTGATAAGAATTTGGCTATATACGAAAAAGATGTAAAAGAAAAGGTAACAAATATTATCAAAGCAGATGTTACTCCTTAACTGTGTCATTTATACTGAACCAGAAAAGGAGAATACTTATTAAATGTATAAAATTAAAAAGCAAATTCCAGCGTTATGTGGAATACTATTAGGTAGCAGTTTACTTTATTCAAGTTTGGGTAGTGTGGAGGCTACCTACTTCAAAGATACTGGTATTAAAACAGTAAATGTTTTCGAGTCAGAAGGATTTACTGGTGCAAAAACAGATTCAGAAGATAGTAGTATTACTGAAGAGATTAAGGTCACTATAGAAAAGAATGATATTTCTAAAGTAACATTAAGTTCAACAGGGGTAGAGGTTGGAGAGATGCTTGCTCAGCCACCTGTAATTGTATTGGATTCTAATGCAGTACCAGATGGCGAAGGTGTCTGTAATAGTGCAAATAAGACTTGGATGTCCTACACAGCAGTAACCAGTCGTACTTCACCACAGTGGAAGTTATTAAGGGGTAGTTCAGCATATACTGATGTTACAACAGGACTTCGTATGGTAGATGGGAGATATTGTATTGCAGTTGGCTCATTTTATTGCAGTACTATAGGCACTAAAATTAATCTAGTTATGGAGAATGGCTCTGTAGTTGAGTGTATAATGGGTGACCAGAAGTCAGATAGACATACAGACCCAACTCATCGTTTTCAAGCACAGGATGGTAGTGTAGTTGAGATGATTGTTGATAGGTCAGTATTTCATGGTACAGACCAATATCCAGCTGAATTAAGTGGTCGTATTTCTAGAATAGAGATTGTTGAGTAGGAGGTAATATGCTATATCTCGATACAAATATCTATTATAGAAGCAATCAAGATAAAGGTTATAACCTGCCCAGTATTGGGCAGGAATTAATCTTTACACAAAGTAAAGAGATTCAGCATTCTTATTTATCACATGACATAAAAATCCTAAGTGAATATTTAGGTATCAAAGAGGAAATGGGTTTGTATGAATTATTTTCATTTTTCTTTGATGGAAAAGTTACAGATGATTTTGATATGATTGAAACTTTATTTAATGGTTTCTTAGTTGACAGCTCTTGGTGTTTCTGCTTAAAAATAGGAGTTACATTTTGTTGGTTTACTGTCACAGATAAGAAATTAAAGAAATTAGGTACATTACAGTTTTCTGAGATTGTATCAAGATATACAGTTGGTAAATTTATTAAACGACTTCGATATAGTCTAGTTAAGAGTGGAGTTAATCTCAATAAGGTTAAATATTTAGTATGGTCAGAAGATGATATAGACAGTCTTTGGGGTAGTTACATACTAAAATTTGATTGTTTGAGGACATTCTTTTCTAAAATCGATGGTCTTAGAGGGCTTGATGTTGAAGGTGTAATGCATTTCTTAGGGAAGACATTAGCTTTAAAATATCAAGTTACAGCTGAAAACTTTGTAGATTGCTTAAATGATAGTTTTTATGCGTTAAAATTAGAGCAAAAAGATGGTGTTCTTTATAGTAGGACTACTTATTATAAAGATTATTCTACTTGTATTAGTCCTATAGTTAATCAGTCTGATTGTACTTATGGTATAATTATTGATTGTGAAGGACAGCTAGGTGGAACAGGAGCCATAGATGATGGTTGTAGAGAACTTGGAGGCATCATCTTCTGTAGGTATAAGAGTATTCTTGTTAGTTTAGATACTTTTTCCTGTGATGAAAAATTACTTGAAGATACTCTACTGCAAGTAGTTAGAAATTATAAAAGTCTTTCAAACTACCTTTGGGGTAGAATTAATATTTATTGTTATGGTGCTTCAGATGAGAGAATGTTGAAATCAAGTATTAAAGATTTATGTTCTCGAAAGTCTATAAAAACTTTTAGTAATCTCTTTAATTATGTAGATTGCAAGGAATTTATATCTAATTATTTATTATGTAATGAAGAAATTACAGTTGAGGGAAGACAAACGTTAAGTAATATAGCTAAAGCACTTGGTGTTAAACCTTTGTTTCCTAAGCATAAGCCTTTGAATGATGCTAGAACATTATTCAATATATTATCTCAAATACTTATGGAGACAGGTAGGTTTTTATTATAGATTAAAACATTTTTTAAGAAAGGATTTGTATTATGAAGTTATTTAAAAGAAAAGTAAAGGATGACTTACTTGTAGAGGAAAATACAAATAAGTCGGCAAAGAAATTACCAAAATTCTTAACAAACAAGAAAATAGTAATACCTTGTGGGGTAGTTCTTGTGATTATTTTGGGCTTAGTGATTAAGTCACTATTTGATGGTGGAAAGATGAATTACTATGATACAATGGCTAGTCTTTTCACAAATGAGTTAGGTTCGTTTTCTTACACTTTTGATGTAAGAACTGGTGAGAAAGGTTCTTTGATTACTGAGAATAAATCTTCTGCAACATCAGTCGATGAATTAAGTTCTGTTGAGAATGCTGATACATCTACAACAGAAGCTACAGAAGAGACTAATATAGCAGCTCAGGAGCCAGAGACAGAAGAAAGTAAAAATGAATTTCAGGATTGGAATAAGTATGCTGATGTAAAGACAGGAAATTGGCAGTATCCAAACTATAAAATAGTTATTAGTGGTTGTACTACTTCTCTTGAGCCACTTACAACTGATTTTACAGTTAGTCTTGCAACAGTTAACTATAATGATAAATTTACTGAAGTTGTTTGTATTGACGGAAATTATTATTTTGATATTGAATCAATGTATAATTGGTTAAAGAGTTCAGGTGATAGTTATCTTATTAGTTTAACTGATAAGATGCCAAACGGTTCAAAATGGCTCGTAGTTCCAGAGTCAGAGTTCAAAATTCCATCAAGATATGCAGAAGATGGTGAGAAGGATTTAAGTTATTGTACAAGCCTTAAAACTATGTATGAAAGATTTTTAGTAGCTTTAACTTCTACAAAGAGCACATTATCTAATAACTTATGTTCAACTGGTATGTCATCTAACAAAGATACAGTAAGTATTAACTTAGCAGGTTCAGATGCTACAAATATTCTTAAAGCTTTCAAGGGTATTACAACACAGAGTGGCGATTGGTATGATTCGTTACTTTCGACAGGGGTAGATAAGAAACTTTATACAGAAGATGAATATAAGCAGGCTGTAAGAGAAAAAGATAATGTTATGGAGGCTCTTAGTGATTTAGCTACATATCTTAACATTACAGATTTGAGTTCCCAGAATTTAGCAGTTCAGGGTTCTGCACGTACATATACAAATGGTAAAAATAATGCTACTGTCGAAGGTTCATTAGCTGTTAATTATAGCACAGATACAACTGATTATATTATCCAGTTCTCAGGTTTACGTTCAGGAGATGCAGATGATATTAAACTTCCACAGGGTAGCCAGACTAAGGCGATTGATGATAGCTATCTCGGTTCATTTAATAGTCTTGTTGATTATTTGAATATTACACCTATTAAAACATCTGTACAGCTTGAAATTAATCCTACTACAATTTCTGATGGAGTTATCGAAAAGTTTATCGATTTAGTTAACGATACAGGTACAGCAGGTGAGTGGATTACTAAGGATAATGTATTTAAATTTATTGAGAAGTATGCTTCATATAAAGAAACAGATGAAACTACTAATGATGATAAAGTAAATGCAAAACTTGTAGCTGACTTAGCTGATGCAATGAATAAGATATTAGGTGGGGTAGTTGTAACTAAAGAAGTTCAAGCTGAAGAAACTGTTGAGCAATATCCAGAAGTAAATACTCAGGATACTGGTGTTTATACTAAGATTAAGTATGATTCAGAGAAGTCTGATTCACAGGTTGCAGTTTTCCATGTTGAAGCTATCAATAAAGGTGATGAAACAGTCACAGTTGATACAACTAACTTCTCATTAAGGACTTTACTTAATAGTGTGTATCCATCTAATAATGAAACACTTATTCATAATTATGATAATACATTTGATATGTCAAAACTTGTTAAATCTGTTGAGTTACCAAGTAAAGGTTGGGCAGAATTTGATTTGTATTTTGTAATATCTGATGATACTGGTCATATGGATATGTATTTTGGTGATACTAATTTAGGTAGTGCTATTGAATATTAATCTGACTTTTTTAAAGGGATTGAAGTTTAGACTTCAATCCCTTAATTTTTGTCTAAATATATTAAAAAGAAAGGAGCAGATTTTTTATGGGAGCTGTTAATGAGTCAGTATTTAAACTGCTTGATTATCGTGGAGACATAGCTGAAAACAAAGAGTATGCTAAGGATTTCTCCCCAAACAATATAAAACGTGTAGTAATATCAGCTGATGGGGTTTTAGTTCAACTACATAAGAAAGTAAGTAATTATGGCTATAGTATTGGCAATGTTTGTTATAATTATGTTTCTTTCAAACCAGATACATTAAGAAGAGAGCAGATTGAGCCTAAGTATAAGCCAATTTTGAGTTTATTTGCATCTAAGAATATATTTTCTGCTGTAGAAGAAATTATTCTTTTAAGTAACCCTGTAAATGCAGGTAGTGGTGACATCAATTATGAAAATAATGTATCTTATATGGTTGCAGGCTATAATGGTCAGGGCGATTTACAGGATAAAGTTAAAGGTCGTTTTAGAAGACTTAGATATTATACTGTTATGAATACAGATTGGGCTAATTTTATGCTTATGCTACAGAGAACTAGAGGTCAATGTTTAAATGTTGATTATTTGTCTGATAGTCAACTTTTTGCACCAATAGTTTCTAATAAAATTGAGCTTAATACGGAAGAAACTGCAAGAACTGCTATTACTGTTAATTCTACTTATGCTTTTGACTCACAATTGAGAGCTTATTTTGAAGGTATCAAAGATGGTTATTTAGAGAATAAAAAGAAGGAAAAAATTGATGCTTTCAAAAAAGAGAGAAGTAGTAGTAAATTAAAAGAAGCAAATGATTGTATTAAGGAGTATAAGAATTTTATAAAAGTTTGTCAGAGGTATAAAAAAGTTATTGCAACTGTAGGAACAAATGGGGTAGTTTCACAAGAGTTACTTGTTTTGCATATAGTTTTTGAACCTATATATTATTATGATGGTATATGTTCTGTACCAGAAAATCTTTTGATTAAAGGCAAATCCTTTGACGAAGCTATAAATGAAAATAAAGAGAATTGTAAACGAGTTAAGCTAGAAGTACATAATGCTATTGCTAATATTTTATTCAAAGCTTTAGGTTCTTTATGCAATAGCGAGAATCAGTTTACACTTGCATCTTTGATTAATTTTGAGGAAAGAACTATTAAAGTTCCACAGGAGTCTGAACCAGTTGTAAATAAGTTATATAGCTTATTTGACTCTAAGTTTGAAGGTAAGCATTTTGATGCTAAAGATTTAAAAGCATCTTTGATTAATTGTTTGTGGATTATTTGTTTCTTATTCTTAGATAGAGATTCTGAGAACTATAAGGCAGATTACATAACTAGAGAGTATTGGGAGGGAGTGTTGAAGAATGATTAGTCAAGAAAATATAGACAAATTTAATAGTATAATCGCTCATTATAAGCTCGATACTGCTCGTATTTTGGATGTAGGTAGAGCTATTTGTACTTCAGATATATTGTATGGTACAAATGATAAAAAGTTGTCTATAAAAAGATTAGCAAATTCAGGGGTAGATATATTCAGACCTTTGTATAGTGGTAATGCAGAACCTTTACCAGATGTACAGGTAATGCGTGTGTTATGTGATACTTTATATTATAATTTATTATTCAGGGGTAGAGGAGTAGGTAAAGTAGGTATTCATATTACTAGTGAAGCATCAGACTCTATTGGTAAAGGTATAGGTAATAAACAGTATATACCAGTTGCTAATGGATATAGTGATATGGAGGAGTGTCAAAAAGTTCTTGACTTGATGTATGAAGGCTGTCAAAGCACTAAAGATTGGGATTCTTTGATTGTTTTTGATAATTATATTGCTAAGATTGTAGACTCTTGTAGAAATAAGGAAACTATAATAGATACATTAGAAAATTATACGCATGAATTATATGTACCAGTACGAACTAAGTATGTTGGCACTTATAAATCAGGTGCATCTTCTGATGTATTAGACACTATAAATAGAATTAAACTTAAAAGTACTTTAGCTTTTATGTTTGCAGGTATTAAGTCACTAAGTGATTCTATAGGTAAAAATAATGTTAAAACTAATTTTAGGTTAGCAAGATTATTAGAACAGACTACTCAGAAGGTTGGTACTTTTAGTATAACACCTGATATACCATCTTTTGAGTATCGATACTTTAATGGTTCTGCTGTATATTTTATTGATAAGTTAGATAAAATATTTACTAAAAGTAAGCCTTTAGATTTTGATGATATACCTTTTTTAGCAGCTTTTTATGATTATTTTAATTCAGATGATTTAAAGATGTCATTTAAAGATTGTTTAACTAAGTTTGAGGAGGTAGAGTAATATGCAGTGTAATGCTTCTAAGCTTGAGGATATTCGCCAAGGAGTAGAATCAAGAGTAGCTGAAATAGCTAAGGCTTATCCTAAATTTGATGAGAAATTTGAAGAATCTTTGATTTTACTACAGGATGTATTAGATATAGATAACACTGGGAATGATAAATTAGGGGTAGTATATTCAAAATTTTTGTTAAGAGTTGGTATTTTGTCTTATTTCGGCAAGCTAGAAAATGATGTTAATTTAAATAAGCTGATTGAAATTGAAAATGAAAGACTTATTGAGAGAGCTAAAGCTGGTGATACTGTATCTAAAGAAAATGCTTTAGATTTGGGAGTTACTGAAGTAACTTATGAAGAAGAAATTGAAGATGCTGCTGATGATGAAAGAAAGACAAAAACTACTGTAGCTTATGTAAAACAGAGTTTAGATTTTATGTTTGGTTTTCAAGGTTATACAGATATCCTTACTGCTTTTTTAGAGTCTATTATAAATAGTTCTGAAAATAAGGAGTCTGTACAGATTAAGCTTGAGTCGAATTTATTAGGTAGTATTCGTGATATATCTGCTGAAGATTATATTAAAAATGATTATTACATAAATAGTGATATTGAGCTTATAACAATTTTAGGTAGAAAGCCACCAGTAGACCTTAAGGAAGAAATAATGACTTTAATCAAGTCTAATCATACTTATCACGGTTATTGTACTCAGCTTTTAAGTGCTATATTAACTACTTACAGATATACTTTACAGGATAGTTTTGGTTTAAGACCTTACAAAGGGGTAGTTATAAAAGGCAATCCTTATATTTATACAATATCTGATAACTTTAAGTTAATATCTATACAAAATGCACGAAATGCTTTTTCTCCAGTATCAGAGGCTATATTAGAAAAGCTTAATATTGTTGTTAAAGATGATAGACAGTTTGATATTAGAGATATAATTTATGGGGAGCATAAGCTTACTAAGTACTACCCTAAGAAGATTTTAGAGTATGCAATGGGTAGGGAATTAACATCTAATTTAGCGTCAGGTGTTTATAAGCCACATGCTAAAAATAAAAGTTGGGAAGAGTACGAGGCGGCTTATGTAAAGATGCAAATAACTGAATATATTTATGAAGCTATCTATTATTCTCTTGAGAAGAATATTACTTTTTCAAACTCTTCAATTAAGGAATTAAGAACTTATAAAAAGCCAGCAGACTTTAGTTTTAATAATGATGTTAAATTTAATGAAATCTTTAGTCAGAATAGAGAGCTTATAGAGAAAGAGTTATTAATTTCACCAGAGATTAATAAGTCTTTAAAATCTGACTTAATGTATTTCCAAAAGTGTTTATGCACTATGGTATGTGCTATTAAGTATAATGCTGTCGGAGACCAAGTTAATGCTTTAGGTATTCGAGTTGTTGATACAGCAGGTACATTATCACCTACTTATTCAAAGAGTATATTTGAACCTTTAAGTACTAATCTTAATACAATATACCATGATGGTCTTACAATTTCAGATGGGAAAACAACAGATGGAGTAACCCCATTACCTTATAATATTTATGAATACTCTCATGACTTCAATGAAGCACTGTCAAGTGCAGAGCCTTTATTTGGTTATACTGCAGTAGAGTTGTTCATAAAGAGGGGTATTGCTATCAAGTGGGATAAAATTTTATTAGGTGAGGATTTTAAAGGTACACCTTTCTTTGCATCATTAGAAAGTCGTGATGATGTTCAAGTTCAGGGTAATCTTGTACATAATATGATTGCAGGCTCTAGAGCTGGTAAAGGAGTTCAGACTATGAACTTGTTGGGTAGTGCTTTAGCAAGTGGTAAACCTATATTTTATTTGGATAATAAACCAGATATGGCTACAATGTTTTATCAACTTTCAGGCGGAAATATGTTTATTGTTCAAGGTGGTTTCTTTGGAGCTAATGCAGATAAAAGTTTTACAGATACTGGTGCAGCTCTTGCAGGATGGGACACTCACTATGATAGTTTACCATCTTATGTTAGAGATTCTTTTTTCAGAAATCGTACTTATGTTGGTGATTTTGGACAGATGGTATACTTTAGAGCTTTAATGCTTATATTTGGTATTATTTTAGCTAGAGTTGCTTCAGAGGGTAATAATCCATCAGTTTATTCATCATTAGGGGGTAGTAATGGTATTACAGTTGTAGTAGATGAGTATAAGGCTTGGCAGACATTTGAGGAGCAATTTTTTAGTTGTCAGGGAGTATTTGGTAAAAAGTTTAAGGATATTGATACTCTTGAAAGTAAATTATCTGATTTACAGGATAATTTAGATTTAGAGCAAGAGAAACTTGCATCTATGGAGCCAGGTAAATCGACTTATATTAATACTGAGGCAAAAATCAGAAAGATTAAGAAAAATATGTCTAGTTTAATTTCTCCAGAAGAGGCTTACGCCACTCAGATGATGTATAAGCTCGGAGAAACATTAACTGAATTACGAGCTTCAGCTGTTGCAGGTATGAAGAACAATGAAAGAAAGTGTAGTGATATATTTGTTATTGCACAGAATATTAAGTTACCTTATGATATTGATTCGGTTACTCCTACTGTATATACAAGAAAGGCGGATGGTACTTTTAATACTACATCAGATGGTAAATTGAATAATAATTCCCTTACAAGAGGGTTTTTTGATTGTATAGACCATGATTGGTTTATTGGTGCTAATCTTGATAAGGATATTGCAGGAGCTAAGACAAATAAAAAATTTGCACCTTTAGTTCAGGGTAAAAGCTATTGGCTGTATATTCCTGCTGAGGATAACCCAACTAGTGCATTAGTTGATGGTGTTTGTAAGAATGAAACTATATTTAAGCCTTACTTAGTTTTAAATAATGCTAAAGAAGATGACCCTAATCATCGAAAGAAGATAGTAGGGGTAGATGAGTCTGGTAAGACAACTGATGTACCAGACCCAGATTATAATTATGTTGGACAGTGTAGAGATAGAGTAAATAAAGCTGTACCTAATCTTTGGGAGAGTGTTCGTTTAAAGCATTTATCTGATGCTTGTAGAGAAGATGCTGAAGCAGGTATTGATATGCATTATGGCGAACTTAATGCAGGGATAGGTTTCGAAGGTCTTGTTAATCTTATTAAGCAGAGTAATGGTTTAGGTGCATTTAATCCTACTACGGATTTAGGTGGCTCTTTGACTATTGCAAATTATGTAGCAAATGCAATGGGTTATTCAGATTATAAGGATTTACTTTTTGATTTTAGTCCAGAAGGTATTTTTAGTGCTGTAGATGTAAAGAACGCATTGGTAGCTCCAGAAATCTATGCTGATACAGCTAAAAGATTACCAGTTCTTGCTAAGTTTGGTTTCTTAGGAGGGGTAGCTACTCAGGAAACTTCTATGGAAGACCCAGAATTTTCTAGTGGTTCTGATGAAGATTTATTCGAGTATATAGATACACCTAATGAAGAAGCAAGACAAGTCACACAAGAACAACCTATTATATCTGATACACCTATAACTCCAGTATCATTCACAACAAATAATGATATGGATTCTTTCTATAGAGATGCTGAGAAAGAAATGGGTGCTGATAAACAAGTACAGCAGGAAGTTTCAATTACTAAGCCAATTTTCACTGATAAGGATAGAGAAAATTATGCTTACCCTATAGTAACTATATTATTAGACCAGTTATCACAGTTTACTGGTAAAAATTTAAAGCCACTTGCACCTCAAATGATTGAGAATGCTAAAGCTTTATTAAAGAATTTAGGTTATTAGGAGGTTGTAAAATGGCAGACATTAAGGATTATATAACTAAGGAAGATAATGAAGCATTCACTAAAGGTCTTAATGATTTAATTTCAACAGCTATGCAGTCTGCAAGTTCCCCACAGGAACTTGTAGAGGCTGTCGAGCGCAATACGTATGAAATTGAGCTTCAGGGAAATGATGACTATGATGATGGTGATGATGAACAAGATGAAGATTTAAGAGAAAAGGAACGTGAAGCTTGTAGTAAATACCATGAAGATGGTACTCATAAGACAGAGCAGGAGTTAGAAGAAGAAGTAGATGCAGAAGTAGAGTTAAAGAAAAACTGGAGAAAAATAATACCATTCAGGGGTAGAGATGCTAAGCCAGCTACACCAGAAATGATTGATAAAGCTTTTACAGAGCAAAAAATGTTTGATAATATATCTCAGAGTTTATTGAATTTTTCTAAGCAGATTGAGTCAGAAGAGATGCAAAAGCAAAAAGCTGTTGAAGCTCAGAAAAAATGGACTGATATACCGATTGCATATAAATCAGGTTGTTATACTAATGCAGATGGGAAAGAAGTTCAAGTAAAGAAAGAACTTGAACCTGTCGATTGGGGTGAGGTTTTATCAAAGAAAGCTGGTTCACCTGATGAGGCGATTGAAAGACTTAGAAGTTTTATTACTTTTAGTATTAGAAAGAAGTACGGTAGTTGGAGTCGTATTAAGTCTATTGTAGTTAGAAGTGAGCAGCTTATAATAAATGATACAATGTATATTCCAGTTATTGAAAAGAAGTATATTAATTCTGAAATTTTCCCAGTAGATACTTTGGATTATATACAAAATGGTTGTATCGCTCAGTTTTTTAATTGGGAATATCTAAAGTCAATGTCTAATTTATATAGTTTAGATATTGATGATGTAAATTTTTATACTTCTACTGTTGGTGCTGATTTAAAGATAGGAAGACGAATTGGGGTAGGTACTGTATTTAATACTTGTCAGAGTCTTGATGTTTTAACTTTAGGTTCAGAAACTGTAACACGAGAGAAGTTATTAACTAAGGAGTCTGTTCCTATTAAGGAGAAGGTTAATACAAGTAAAAGGTTTTGGAACTTTAATGATGGATATAAGTTAGATATATGTAAGGGCACTAATGGATTACAGGATTTTACATTAAATAATCTTAAGAACTATGCAACTAATCGAGGTAATAAAGGTTTATTTAGATATTGTTTAGGTACTATGGCTAGAGCATCTTTATTTGCAGGAGCAGGGGTAGCTAATTTAGCTAGTCATTTAGCTTGGGGAGTTAAAAATTTATTTTCAACTGCTATGGCTCCAGTTACTGAGGAAGATTTAAATCAATAACGTTTTAAAGGCGAGATTCTTATGGATTTCGCCTATTATATTATGTAAATTGTTTGGAGGAAAATTTATGGTTTCGGCATTAGTATTAAGTTTATGGAAAAATAGAAAGAGATTACATCTTATGGATGTAATTTTAAATTCTAATCTCATAGACTATAATTTTATAGGTTGTACTGGAGAAAGTAATCTTTTGAGTTTTATTGAAAATAATCCAGTTGATACAATAGATATTAAAACAACAAGTCATATTTACACTTTTGATATAAAAGACCTTGAAAGTTTTTCCGATAATTCAGTTTGTTATACAATAAAGCTTAAAGGAGGTAGAGAGATTTGTCTACTATAGTGAATAAGTCTGTATGTGTCGACATAGATGGGGTAGTTCTAAACTTGATGCAGGGTATTCATCTTTATCTTAAGCCATTAGGGTATAATTTTGATATTGACCATATTGAAGCTTACAATTTTAAGTATGATTCTCTTGGTTTTGACAGGAAGATTATATTTAATGCTTTAAATGATGTAAAAAGTTTTGAGTTAGCACCTTTTTATGATGGAGCTGTAGAAGCAGTACAAAAATTACAACGTTTTGTTAAAACTAAGTCTTACACCAAAATTTCGGAGATACCAGAAATTTATGATAGAAGAAAAAATCTATTGGATTTTCTTAAGTTAGAGGGCGAGCCTATAACATCATTACAGAAGCCTGTAGATTTTTCAGCTGACGCTTTATTTGATGATTGCCTTGATGTACATAAACAGTGGATTGAGCAAGGTTCTAAGGCAAAGCTCTTTTTGATAGATAGACCTTATAATCAAAAGACAAATGCGAATAAGGGAAGTCTTGATTGGTCACGAATTGTGCGGTGTAAAAATTTTGAAGAAGCTGTAGATTTTTATATATCAAGCTTAGTTTAAGGGGTAGCCGATGCATGATTTTGTTGGTAAAGTTTTATTAAAGAGTATTATGATATGTTGCTATGTTATATTATTCTTTGTGTATGCTATTAGATTGTTTATTATATTTGAGGAGATTATATATTATGTCTGTAAGTTTTTGTGCAAAAGCTATTTTGAAAGAAAAGATAGCAGAAAATAATTGGACTTCTAAAGAGGTTACTATTGATAGTATTCAAAGTATACTTGATATTTTCAAACCTAGTCAGAAGGATGTTGAACAGGTAAATCTAAGTCTAAATTCTAAAGTGTATTACTCTATTGGTCTTATGAAAGATGGTGTAGATGCTATTGTTAGAGACCAAGATGGTGATAGACAGTTTATGTGTTCACCTTTATTGTTAGTTGAATGTGATAGTGAAAAACCAATAGATATTTCTGATAAAATGTTAAAATCTATGGAAGAAGCTATTGACTTTTTCTAAGAAAGGTGGTATAATTATTTATGAAAAATCCATACACAATTCTTGGGGTAGCAATTGGTACTTCTAAGGATGATTGCAAAAAAGCTTGGCGAACTTTAAGTCGTAAGTATCATCCAGATAATGGTGGAGATGAGCATATGTTTGATGAGGTTCAAAAAGCATGGAGAGCCATTGAAAGTGGCGAGTTTGATATTGTTATTAAACAGAAGAGAGTATTAAGGCATAAAACATTATTCTCTTTTGCTTAAGATAAAAATAATTTTATTATAGGAGGACAATAATCATGGGATTTGTCGAAAACAATATTGTAAAAATGCAGTGGGATAAGGCAGGTTGGCTTCAGCCAAAAGTAAAGAAAACTAAGAAAGAAGTTTTCATTTTTGGCTCTCAGACTTATGATTCAGCTCTTGGCTTTCCAATTACTGTATTTTTCACACCTAGTTTAGCTTTCATTTTTGCCGATGATGATAGTGCTGATGCATCATCAATTTGGTCAGCAGATGACCTTATTTCTTTTTACAAAGAGCAGAGAGATTCAGATTTCTCTATGTTTGAACAGTGTGTGCCAGTTATTGCTTCAGGTGAGCTTGAGTGCTATGCTTCGGTTCTTGAGAAATATGGTCTTGTAGAGTTTAAGAGCGACATTGAAGCTCGTCTTAATGATGTTAGACCTTATGGCGAGGAAGAGGATGTAAAGATGTAAATTTCCTCTTGACTTTTTAAGGGTTTTGTGCTACTATATTAGTGACAAATCCTTACAAAATTGTTGATTACTTATTCAATGGGGGACTCTACGGAGTCCTCTTTTGTTGCGAAAGGAGATTAATATGTTTAAGGATATTGCAATAGCTTCGGGTAAGACCGAAGGAGTTATTAGAAGTATTTTTGAATACTACGATACACATTTAAAACGAAGCCATAAATCCCTGAAGCTTCAACTTCGTGGGATGTAAGGCTCAATATAGCCCGACCTAAGTCGGGCAGATAACTCACAATATCGTAAGAAGGGAGTAATTCTATGTATAAATTAGTAGATAAGAAAAGTAAAACTAAATATTGCATTTTAGATACTGATGATGGTGTAATAGATACTCTTTCTTATGATGTAATTATTGATTGCTTAGAACGAGGCATTGAGATTGATGGTTGTATTAAAACCAATACAGGATATCAATTCACAATAGATAATTCTGAATATCATAAAGTAATGAAAGGGTATAAGTTTAGGTTATATCCAACAGCATTACAGCGAGAGTATTTCTCTCAATGTTTTGGTTGTTGCAGGTTGATATGGAATAAAATGTTAGCTGATAAAATAGCATACTATAATGAATATGGAGAAAGTCTTAACACTTTAGTTACTGATTATAAGGCTGACTATCCTTTCTTAAAAGATGTAGATAGTCTTGCATTAGCAAATGAGGTTCAAAATCTTAATAAGGCATATAAGAATTTTTTCAGAAATAAAGATTTTGGCTTTCCAAAGTTCAAATCAAAGAAAAATAGTCATAAATCATTCAGTACAAATAATCAAAAGGGTACTGTTGAGTTTATTGGTAATAAATGGCTAAAAATACCTAAGAATAAGAAAATAGGTCTTATTAGATGTCATCAATCTCAAGAAATCAAAGGGGTAGTTAAGACTATTACTATTTCTCAAGTCCCTAGTGGAAAATATTTTGTTTCATGTAACTGTGAGATATGGTATCAGAAGTTATCAAAAACAGATAGTTATATAGGCATAGATTTAGGTCTTAAAGATTTAGTTATAACTTCTGATGGGAATAAATTTGAAAATACTAAGACAACTTGTAAATATGAAAATCAATTAGCTAAATTACAGAGACAGTTAGCACATAAACAAAAGTTTAGTAATAATTATTATAAAACTAAGAAGAAAATTGCTAGATTATATGAAAAGATTACTAATACCAGAAAAGATAACTTACATAAGATTTCACATAAATTAACTAACGAAAACCAAGTAGTTATTTCTGAAAATCTCAAAGTAAGTAATATGGTAAGGAATCATAATTTAGCAAAATCAATAGAGGATGCAAGTTGGTATGAATTAACAAGACAACTAGACTATAAATCAAATTGGAGGGGTAGAATTTATCATAAGATAGACACTTTCTATGCCAGTAGTCAGATTTGTAGTTGTTGTGGTTACAAGAATGTACAAGTCAAAGATTTAGTTATTAGGTATTGGACTTGTCCTAGCTGTAATACATATCATGATAGAGATATAAACGCAGCTATCAATATATTAAGTAAAGGATTAGATGATTTGGGTATTTGTGTAGCATAAGCTATAATATAAGTAGGCAGGGGCGATGCCGAATTTACGCTTGTGGAGATAGTAGGTTACGAGGTCGTAGAAGCAAGAACGATTATAAGTGATAAGCTCCTTTGAGGCGAGTTACTAACAGTCGGAATCCCCGAAGCTTTAGCTTCATGGGAGCGTCAAAAGATTCATTTTGGGACTTATCTTATTCAGTTTCAAAGAAGTATAATATGAGTATGATTACAGCAGCATATGTTTATCGTTGTTGGAAAGAACATGGGGTAGCCTAGAGATTGAGGTTATCCCTTTCATTTTGACTTGACTTTTTTAAAGTTTTATGTTATAATAATAGAAAATAGTTTATATACTATTTATAATTAAATATTTTTATAAAGTAAGGAGGTTTATATATGATTCAGAATATTGTTATCGGAAAACTTCTTGTAGAACCAGAATCTTTATTTGCTTTAGATAAAGAAGATTGGGAAAATATTGAGAAGCCTATAACTATGTTTACAGAGGAGAGATTTCTTCCTAAGTTAATGGTTGAGGCAGGGGTTGTAAAATCTATCAATGAAGTACGAAGAAATCAGCCGAAGTTAATGGTATCTTTGGATAAAGTAGACTACTTAGAGATTAAGTGGGGAAAGAAAAGATTATTTATAGGGGTAGGAGAATGATTGAAATTATTGAGTGTAAGGGTACTATTGAATCAGTAGCAATTAAGGAGTTTTTGAACTCAGAAAATAAGGAAGATGTTATAAGAAAATATGAAAATTATGCTGTTGCTACCCTTTTAGAGCATAGCTATAATTTATCAAAGATGGTTTCTAAATTGAAAGAGCCTTATAAGAAAGTAATGATTACAAAGTTATAAGTCTTTGATATTTTCCACAGTTCTAATTTCTATCTTATTAGAAATAATCTATAATTAAATAAAATGAAAAACTCTAAGTCGAATTAAACTACTGAATGCTTTAGTTTGACTGTTAGAGTTTTTATAATTAAAGAAAGGAAAACAAATGACAAATGATGCAATTTTAAATGTAAGAGAAGCTATACGAAAAGAGTTTAAGGCTTATGATAATTCTTTCAAAGTCAAGAAGCCAACTCTTTGTTCTATTTTGCAGAGCATTGATAATGATACGAGCATTGAAGATTCTTCGATTTCTTTCAATTATAATCTTTGGTATAATATGGCTATGCTTATAGCTCGAAAAAAGTCATCAAGTCTAATGAATTATTTAAGTAGTGTTTGCTATGCAATATCTGAGGAGCTTGAGTGTTATAAGGCTACATATTCTACAGTCTATAAGGTAGATGATACTTTTAAAGATTGGTGGTTTAATCATCCACATAAAAAAGATATGGAGTTACACTATACTTGGTTTAATGAGAAAGAACCAGTACTTTTAGAGTATTCAGGGGTAGTTTATCTTTTTAAGCGAGATACTACTAATTTTGTCATACGAGTTCTCAGCGAATATGAAAGTAGTGCATTTTTAAATTACGAATACTTAAGTGCATTAGATGAAAGTGTCAATTCCTGTAAGATTATGTGTAATAAGGAAGATTGTCCACATTATAAAGCATCTCTCGGAAAAACTTATAATGATGGTACAAAGGAAGTAATGTGTAGTTTGTCAGATTTGCAAAAATGTAATCAATGTGAAGTTGCAGGTATTGCACACCCTTTTATTATCGAGGAGTTGTTTAATGGTATTGCATATACTATGAAGTATCGTGAAAGTAATGCAACCGAAAGTAAAAGTCGTGATGATTATGAGCATCTCCCAAAACCAGAGCGAGTTGATGATGTAATCGTTTATTTTGGTGGAGTAACAGAGCATAAGCCTTTACCTTTCCTTAAGGTATCTGATATGAAAGCTAAGAAAGTCTTTCCAGATTCTCATGCTTCACCTAGAGAGCATTATCGAAGGGGTAGTGAACGTAGAGCTTATACTCGTAAGGATGGAACAAAAGTTAAAGCCACTACAGTAAAAGGAACAATTGTCAATAAAGGGCATACAAAGACAAGTTATGTTTTAAAGGAGAGAAAATGAAAATATTTAAGGATTTTTTGTTATTTAGTTATCAAGTAATATTGTTTGTAACTGCTTTATTTCTTGGTTTTCAACTCACAGATGGAGATTTCATAATGAGCTTATTTTTATTATTACCTTTTGTATTAGTTATCTTTGTAGTAGGCAATATAGCCCTATTTTCTTTGCTTACTGCAATAGATATGCTTAGATTAAAACTTCATCCAGATAAAAAATCTTGGTTTAAGTCTTAAAACTTGTTTGTTTTTAGTTTAGTTTGGAGGTAAATTTTATGGTAAAGTTGAATGTAGCTTTATTGAACTTTGAGAAATTTAAATCAAATTACAAAAGGGGTAGTCATCAAAATGTGATTGCTTTAAGTAATATTATGGCTTTTGTAGGTGTATGTATTGCTACAATAAATTTACACGAAAGTAATATAGTTTTTGCAATTTTAGGCTTATTTTTAGTATGTCTTGTATATGTATTTCAGCAGTTTTATAGTTTAGATATACAACAGGCAGAGTATAAAGGTGTAACAAAGCTTTTAGATACTATTGATGAGAATGGTCTTTTCTACTATGTAAATGAAGATGTTCTTACAACAAATAATACTATTATAAAAGGTCTTAAATATGAAGTAATTAAGGGTTCTCATAACCAGTTAATGGATTCATACAAAGATGGAAGATATAAACTTATTTTGGAGGTTTGTGATGATACCAGTAGAGATTAGATTAAAAGATTTTGAGGCTTATATAAAAAATGCAAAGTCTTTTCTAAGAGCAATTAGAATATTGAATATAAGTTCATTATTACTTATAGTTGTTTCAGCATTACTTACAACTTACTTAGTTATTGGGGTAGTTTTTGGTTTACTTATTATGTATAATATTTTAGTAATGATTCTGCCAAATTGGGTAGCTGTTAAAGCTTCATATAAAGAAGCTAAAACCTTTTATAAAAGTTTGCTTGATTCTGAGCCTTGTAGTTTTGTGCCTATGCATATTGAAGGTTCTTATAATAGAGATACCTTAACTTATCATTTTAATTTTAAACCATATAGTTGCTCTTGACTTTTTATTAAAAATATGTTATAATAAAAAAGGAGATTTTTGATGAACACTGGAGACCTTATTGCCTTTGGCTTTGATATAGCTATTTTATTTACTAAGTTCTATAAACTTGGTAAAGTAAGTGTTATGCTTGATGAAGCTGATGCATCTATTAATGGTATGAAAGCGTATAATGAAGCTATGAAGGTAGAGCAAAAAGAAGCTGAGGAATTTCTTGGTAAAGTTCAAGAACACTGGTTAGAGCAAAGAAAAGTTACTTGGCTTGAAATTTATTTATTTACTATATTAGCCTTTGGCTGTTTATTTGGAGGTATATATGCTTAAGTTTAAAGATTGGTTATTATTGTTTCATGGGGTAGTTTCAGAGAAGGATTCTAAAAGATATGAGATTGAGTATATGACTTATGTACATAAATATTATGATTTAATAAAGGGGTTCTGAATATGTTAGAGATTACTGATGAATTATTGGACAAGCATATTGATAATATCTTAGATGTTATTGATGAAATACAAGAAGGAAAAATTACAGTGCTTGTTGGTAACAATGGGGTAGGTAAATCACTTATCCGAAAGCAGTTGCATTTTAAATGGCAAAGAAAATATGGCGAGAGAAAGAGTTATATTAGGGCAGTTTCAATGCAACAACGAACTGAAAATCGTAGTGCAGACTGGGGAGCGTTAGGTTCTATGTTACATGATGATGAAACTTCACCTACAAGTCTTTGGACTTATTATCTAATCAAGAATACATTTAAGTTAGATGATACTAAAAAGTATTATTATGTATTCGATGAGCTTGAGTTAGGTATGTCTAAAGAAACGATATTGTCTGTATTAAATAAGATTGCAGAGCAGATACCAGAGTTTCTTGAGAAAAGCTTAGGTATTCTTATAATTACGCACTCTGATTTTGTTGCTGACTATTTTATGGAAAATTTTGAGTGTGACTTCTTTAATATAGGCTTTGGAACTGTAGAGAAGGATTATAATGCTTGGAAAAATCGAGAACTAGTTGGGATAGACCTTGACTGGCTTGAAGATTGGTCTAATAAATTATATCATCGTATAAATGAAAGGAGTAAGAAATAATGATTTGTTACAATTGCGGAGCAGAAATGCAGAGTTTTAATAATCTTAGGGGTATAAAGGAAAATTCACATCCTTTAGTTGACACTGTCACAGAGGATGAGACTTTTAGCCGATTTGATACTCTTGTATTAACTAAGAAGCATAATGGTAAGGTTAAGGGTATGTTTGGTAGAGAGAAGATTGAAACTGTCACAGAAAAGCATTACTTTAATCCAGTTTACAATGTCTGCCCTAAGTGTGGACTTGTTGCACAGTTTATTGCAAAGAAAGACATGTCAAAGTTGTTTGAGGGGTAGTATTCAATGAAAAAAGAACGTATTAGAAAGATAATATATGGTATAATTTTAGTTGTTTCTTGCTCTGCTATATGCCTTTTATTTATAACAATGCTTGTCTTAAAGTATAAATTTACTACTGCTAAAGATGCACCTACTACTGAAGTTGAGGATATAGGCTATATTGGGACTATTAAGGTTATATCAAAAGAAAAGGTTGTAAATTGTTATAATCAGGAGGTAGCAATTCAATATTTGGGCTATGATACTAATACAAAGTGTATGTACTATGTATATTATAATTATGATTCTGTAAATTCTACTCCTTACATGATTCAGGATGAAGATGGTGCTACAAAGCAAGCAGTTTATGGAGTAGATTATAAATAAAAAAGGTTTAAAATCAAATAAATTGTTTGATGTTGAGGTTAACTTTTTAGTTAGCCTTGACTTTTTTATTGTTTTGTGCTATAATAAGTATATAAAATAAAGGAGGTTGTAATATGACTATTTATGAATATAATTTAAAGAAATTATATGAAGATTATTTTAATGGAGATAGAGAGGCAGGCTTGAAAATAAATGAAATTCTTACTTTTAAGACAGATTATGGCGATTTCACTTCTGCTGATGACTTGTTTAAAGCAAGTGATATGCTGAGAAAGTGTGAAAATGCTTTAGCCTTAGCTAATGTTAAGCAGTCTTTTAAAAGTTTATGTTTTGAGTCTATACAAAAGGCTTATGACAGAATCGAGGCTTTGTGGAAGGAGTATGCTGTTTTCGGAAGAAATGAGGGGTAGTTATATGAGACTTATTACTGTTGACTGTGATTTCTATTCTAACCCAGTTATATATGATTGTAAATGTCAAGTTGCTGATGGTTCGGGTAAAAGATTTACTACTTACATATCTAAGAATGGAGAAATTTGTGAGTTATATACTTCTGAAAAGGGAGATATCTCTTGGATAAATGGTAAGGCTTTTATTACTTTACTTTATAATGAAGAGGATGCCTTTAGAAGTCATCATGTTGTTTTAAAGAATTTGATTCGAGAGGCTTTTGCCGAGCACAATACTGCTTGTAAAATTATGGAGTCAAAAGCTTTGGAGCTTATTTAAATCTTTATATTTATTAAAAGTCAAGTATTAACTTATTAGTTAGTCTTGACTTTTTTCTTGTTTTATGCTATAATTAAATTATATTACGAAAGGAGGATATTTTGATGAATGAACGAAGAAAGATTGAAAATCGTAAAAGTTTTACTGAAGAAGTAAAAGACTACATAAGATATAAGTCAGATGGACGATGTAGTCACTGTGGTAAAGTTTTAAAGGACGATTTTACTGTTGAGCATGTGATACCTTTAAATAAAAGGGGTAGTAATGATATTAGTAATATTGTTGCCCTTTGTTTAGACTGTAATTCTGAAAAGGATGATTTTATTTATTATCCGACAGATTATTATAAGTATCTTAAAGAAGAGTTTTTAGATGAACTTAAGGTCAATCAGTCTATGTATTATGATGAATTTGATTGGTTATCACCTAATCAAGTACTGCCAGAAGATGTAAAAGAATTTAAGGTGGCTATTAATCCAAAAGGCTTAAGAGATTCTAAAGGAAGACCAATTATAACTAAGTCTACTATTCTAGTGAAGAAGGCTTACTACAAGGACTTAGATGATATTTATAAGTTTATGCTGAAGCATTTGCGTTGTGATGTTCTTACTGATGAAGAATACAAGAAGCATATTAAAGGTCGTATATCAAAGTATTTTGATGATGGTGTTATTTATTGTATAACTTCAAAGATGGGTGAGATAAAATGTGTTATCCCAATTATTTTTAAGCATTTGGACATGCTTGATTCAGATGCACCAAGAGGAGGTATTATTCCAGTTATCGATAATCTTTTTGTAAGTAGTGATAATCCGAATTTTTCGAGTGCTTTAACAGATGCTATTGATTTTATTTTATCCAGTATGGCTTTTTCTTTTGAGAGACCTATTTATTTTGGAATGAGTAATGAAAGTCATAATAATCTTGCAGTAGAAGTAACTAATGTATCTACTATCGGAACTATGGATTGTGGATATATTGTTTCAGAAATAGATATTGTAGATAAGATGCTTACTACAAACTATAAACTTTCACGAAATGCAGGAAAGATTTCATACATAATTGGTAAATGGTCTGTGGGAGAACATGGTGTTCATTCAGTAGATGAAATAAATCTATACAGAGAGGCTACATCTACTGTTAAGAGTGAGTCATCATTAAAGGAGTATGAGCTTTATGATATTGCAAACCTTGATGCTTTCAGAGCAGATTGTATAGAGTTTGCAAATTTTGTAAGTAAAGAGTTTGGAGAAGGACATAGGGGTAGAGATAAGGTTACTAAGAAAGGTTTAGGTCTTGAATTAGTTGATTTACCTACTGCATCTATTATTATACCACCTAAGTCAGATTTATGTGGAACTATACCTTTACATATTAAAAAGCAGATAGATAGGGGTAGGCAAAAGCCAATTCGTGTTTCTGTTAATAATGTTGTTAGTAAGCGAGATGTTGCAATTCTTGTTTATCTTATAGGCAAGGGTAAAAGAACTATAAAATGTTATAGGGAACTTAAACCTACAAATGAGGCTATAAAAGTACCTCAAGTTACAAAATTTAAGTTACATAAGAAGGTTAATGTTCCTATTGAGGAACTTACATTTCCAAAAGGTACTGATTTTAATATGAAGTTTACCAACTCTGTTAAATGTCTTGCAGAAATTAGAACTATAGGTATAAATTCTGATGGTGTTATTTGTAAGAAAGATGTGCCTTATGCTTTATATTTAAAATCTCAGGGTGCTACAAAGTTATCTTGTTACTGTAATTGAAAGGAGAGTTATATGAAAACAGCTTTAGTTATTATTGATATGCAGAAAGGTTTTATAAACGAAAATACTAAGCATCTTATCCCTAAGATTGTGAATTTTGTTAAGGAATGTAAATTCGACTTAGTTGTTGGCACTCGCTATATAAATACTAATTATACAGCTTGCCATATATTTGAGGGCTGGGATGATTGTTGGGAAGGTAGTGAGTCTGCTGAACTTGTGCCTGAGATTGAAAGTCTTTGTGATGTAGTTGTTGATAAGCACGAGTTCTCTTGTTGGAATAGTTTGCTTAAAAGTGTACTTAAAAAATATGGTATTGAAAAGTTGGTATTCTGTGGTGTAAATACTGGTTGTTGCGTCTTAGCTAGTGTTTTTGATGCTTATGATGAACTTTGGGATGTTACTGTTGTGGAGAGTTTATGTGGTTCTACTTCAGGTAGTTCCTCGCATGAGGCAGGTATTCAGATATTACGAGAATGTATTACACAGAGCAGGGTTATACAATATGTTTCAGTAGGAGGGATTAGAACTATAAGTACAAAGTTTAGCATTGGGCAGAATGTGTACAATAAAGTAGAGAAGAGGGGTAGTTACGAACCAAGCGTTTGCGTTGCTTTCTCAAGGCTTAAAATAGACTCTATAGAGAGTACTTCTGATGGTACTGTTTATGTTTGCGGTATGAATGGTTATCGTTTTAAAGAATCTGAACTTATGTCAGTAGATGAGTATAAATCATCACTATAAAGCTTAATATTTTTTATGAGTCAAGGCTGAATATATTAATTTAGCCTTGACTTTTTTACTGTTTCATGTTATAATAAATATATCAGAATAAAGGAGGTTTTATATATGACTTTAAAAGAAGTGTTAATTGATTTTTGTGAAGGTAATGAGTTAAGTTATTCAGATGACTATTCAGGCAGATGTATGTATGGTCACACTTGTTTTTCTATTACTTGTGACACACCAATGTCTACATTAGTTCAGCTTTGCGATTGTATTAGAGATTGTGGTTTCTCTAATGTTTATGATGTTCTTGGTTCTTCAGGACAAGATTCTATGGGTATGAGCTCAGTTTTATATTTTCCATATGCTGAACTTGATGCAACAGTGGAGGGGTAGATTTTATGGTTATGTTTAATGAGCTTAAGAAAATTAAGAAGTTGGGAGGTAGTATGGATTTACTTATTAAGTTTTGTAAATATGCTGGTTTAGATTACTTTATTTCCGATAGTTCTTCTGTTGTTGTTCAAACAACAGATGTTGTTACTATGTGTATAAGCCTTGGTTCTTATATTGCTGAGAATAATTCTAGTGATTTTGAGAGTCATGTTTTGCTTAGTAGTCTTTTGCATTTTCATATGGTATCTTATGATAAGGGTATATTTTATGTTAAATTTTATAAATTAAATAATTAAGGAGGATGTTATGGCAAGAAGATTTGATTTAGGGATGTCATTGGATTATTGTGCAAATTGGGGAGTTGTTGAAGCTATCAGAGAATTCGCTCAAAATGCCAAGGATGCTGAGACATTTAATAAGGATAATAAAATGTATTTTGACTACGATAAAGAGGCTGAGGTACTTCGTATTGGTAATAAGAATGGTTGTCTTACCACAGAAACTCTTTTGCTTGGTAAAACCACCAAAGCAAATGATGAGAATATGATTGGACAGCATGGTGAGGGCTATAAAGTTGCAACTGTCGTATTAATGCGTCTTGGTAAACAGGTTAAGGTCTACAATCGTTCTGTTAAAGAAGTTTGGACAGCTAAAGTAGTTAATTCAAAACGTTACAATGCAAAGGTTGTTGTATTCGATATCGAAAAGGTTTCTGTATTTAAGTCTGTGCCAGACCACGACCTTATTTTCGAGGTATCTGGAATATCTGAAGATGAGTATTCTTCTATTGTAGAGAGTAACTTGTCTTTACAAGACTTAAAAGAAGGTACTGATTATATTGAGTCAAATGGAAGTAAAATTCTTTTAAACGAAAAGTTTGCAGGAAAACTTTTCGTAGGTGGTCTTTTTGTTACAACAAGTCGTTATGCTAAAAAGGGATATGACTTCAAACCATCTCTTATTAAGCTTGATAGAGACCGCAGTTTTATTGATGGTCTTGACCTACAGTTTATTACTGGTAAGGTTATTTGTGAAAGTGGTAATATGAACTTGGTTCGTCAATTAAAGGATGTTTGGGATGGTCAGTATATTCGTTGGTATCTACAGGATGGTTTCGACACTAGTTCTATTGCTGAACTTTATAACGAGGCTTATAACAACTTTATACAAGAATGGGGTAGTGACGCTATTCCTTGTCATACTACAGAGGACTTTAATCGGTTAAAGGCAAATGGTTATAACGCAGTTATGTTAAAAGATAATGATTATCATTATGTTTCAAGCTCATCTAAGTATGTTGAACCAAGAGTGCTTACTCGAACTGACTCAGATGTAGCTGACGACTTAGAAGCATGGTTTAACGAATGGATTTCGGAGGATTCTGACGCATATAAGCATGGTAGTTCGATTATTAAAGAAGTCTTACTACGCTTAAGAAACTAATGTTTATAATCGGTGTTTGAAAGAGGATAGAAATATCCTCTTTTATTTTTGAAGTTATTTTATATCAATCTCAAGTTCTGTAGGTGTAACTGTATTAAATCTGTGTTTTGTCTTGTTTTTTAAAGAAAATGGTATTAGTTGGGCATTTTTGGTATTTTCAGGTTATTTTTTCTATATAAGCTACTGCTACTTTTACCTATTAAATTTTGGTTAAGTTTTCATCATAAAAACTTAACAATTATGGGGTAGCTTCAGAAAGCATTTATGCTTGTTTTTTACTATTCTTCTGTTGTATTAAGTTGTTTTATTTTCTTTTCTTATATTCTTATTACTTGATTCTCAATTGTTATTTGCTTTGTAACTTTATATATTTATTTTGTTATCTTTTTATTATATAATTTACTATTTATTGTATGAATATTATGCTTGTTTGTCAGTTGCTACTCTTTATTAATATTTGTTTATCTAGTTTGTGTTCTAAGTGTTTGTTATTTGTCAAGTATATTTATTGTTTTGCTAGGTTTTATATTGTCTTTAGTCTTGTCTGTTTTCTTATAATTCTATCTTTGTTTGTTTATTGATTTACCTTATTTGTTTTTAAATATTATTTGTTTGTTGTGTATTAGTCTTTGCTTGTTTTGTATCATATCTTTATTGTTTTGACTTTATCTGAAACTATATAAGTTTGTTATTTTTTATTCTTTTATATTTTCATATCAGTTTGGTGGTTAAGAGTTATTCTTCTTTTGTTGAGTTTCTATTGCTCTTATTATTGGAATATGTCTTGCTTTTCTTGAGGTTATTTTGCTATTCTGTATATTATCTTGCTATTTTTGACATAATCCTGCTTTTTAAGATTTTGCTCACTGGCTATTCCAGCTTATTTGACTATATTCTTGCTTTACTGGACATCGTCCAGTGTTTCTGTATTTTGTCTTGTTAAAATTCCAGCTTTAGTTTATTTTGTCCAGCTTAATTTCACATTATCTATTGTGTTCTCCAACTATTATGTATTTTGTCCAGCTTATTTGAACAAGTTATTGTTATTAATCCATCTTTTGTGGACATTGTAATGCTTATTTGGAGATGTTCTATTAAAATTATGTTTTTATTTTTATTAAGGAGGTTTTATTATGAGTGCAGTTGAAAAAAGCTCTTTGCTTAATCAATCACAATTTGCAAAAAGTTGTGGTGTGTCTGCTACAACAATTCGTTCTTATGTTGATAATCATCTTATTGTGCCAGCTAAGGAAGTTGAAAATCGAGTCTTTTTTACACCAGACCAAGTTTATGACGTTAAGGTTCTTGGTGTTAAAAAGCTTATAAATCAATCTTTTCTTTGTGTTGCTTGCGAAAAGGATGAGGTTACTTTGAGAACTGTAAAGGAACGTATGCTTTTATCTATTCTTGAAAACAACCCAAAGGCTGAAGCTATTCAAAGTCTTGCTCTTTCTGCCAAGGCTATGATGGAAAAACCTAATGTCGAGCCTACTGATGACGTAGTTCGTGTTATCAAGTCGAATGTTATTTTCTCTTTTATTACTGAGGTCAAGAATGTTATTTCTTCTATTATTTGTGATGTTTATAGTAAAGAAGCTTTTGCACGTTCTTATGCTTTTGACTTCTTTCTGAGTTATATTTGTAATCACAATCCAGACTCTTCTCTTATTGATTCTTACAATAAAAATGATTTGTCTGACGTAAGTTCTTCACTTGACTATATTAAACAGCGTTGCGAAATCCAGTTTACAAATATTGCAAGTCGTTTTGGTGTTTACAATGTTTGTAACTCAACAAATTTTGGTATTTGGGAGGTTTTTAACGAGGATGGTTCTTCTTTATTGAAGGCTGATGGTTTTATGTTCGATTCTTCCTCTCCAAATGCTAAAGATATTTGGGACAAAACTCTTGGTTCAAATCGTGATAACTCAGTTACTTTGGGTTTGACTAATATTTGTCGAAACGGTTTTTATTCTGTTATCGATGGAGTTGGTTCTCTTTCTGATGAAGTTTGTTCTGATATTGTATCAAAACTGGCTTCAGAGGAATACAAGACGGTTTTTGTTTCGTCTTTGGAAAAACTTCCAAAGGTTGTTGCTACCTCTATAGACGCTTTTGTAAAAGCAGGAAAAATTCGAGTTGAGTATTATCAGGGGTAGTTATTTATTACTTTGCAAAGTTGAGATGTTCTTCTTTGTTTGGTGTTGATGCTGTTTTGTTTAAACCTTTTGGTATTGAGTTATTGTTTTCTCATTTTGAAGATTGATTGGTATTTTTTCTTTGTATTATTTTTTGATGGAAAAAACTGATTGGTTTTTATATTTTTTCCATCGGTTTTTTCAATCTTTTGTCTGAAACCCTTATTTTTCGGTATATTTTTCAGGCTAGGAAAATTGGGAAAAATGAAAATACTGATTGGTTATTTTATTTTATTATTATGAAAAGGAGGTTTTGTTTTCGTGTATAAAACATTTTTCAAATTCCTTAGCTCTGTTGAAAACGAGATATCTGTTGGTGTTAATGTTTCTTATTCAAAAAAGACTTGTTCCACTTTAAAGGCTCTTGTTTCTTTTGTGGAGTCAGGTGTTTTTACAAAGTCACCTGTTGAAAAGTTTATTGCTAAAAACTTTCGTTACTCTACAACCGAACTAGTTGCTCTTTGGAATGGTGTTGTTGGAAATAAACCAAAGACACAAAATACTTTTCGTGGTCAAGTTTCTCTTTTGAACAGCTATATTCTTTCTATTTTTAGTTGTTCTTTGGAAGATTTTGAGTCGGCTTTTAAAGCTAATGACGAGGAGTTTTGTGACCGAGTTGTTTCTATTATTTATGCTTTTTCTTTCGAAGACTCTATCGTTTCTACATCTTTTTCGTTTTTGGATTCTTATGTGAATGTTTTTAAAAACGATAAGGTTTTTTCTCTTGAAGATTGTAAAAACGAACTTGGTGCTTTAAAGACTTTGAATGAAAGAAGCATCAAAGAGTTGCTTTCTTCTGTTAATATGGAAAAGCTATTTTATATTTTGTCTATTTGTAAACAGCCTTTAATAAAAAATGAGTCTGTTGAACTTATCGATAAGAAGAAGGGTGTAAAGGTTGCTCGGTTGAATGAGGAGAAGGTTGCTCTTTGTAGGTATTTTGAAGGGGTAGCTCCTTTGTCTTTACATACTCAAGATTTTATTCCTATTGAGACGGAACAAGTTTCTGTTATCAAAACTGAAGAAAAACCTGTAGATGAATATGTTTCTCCTTATATGCTTGGTCTTGATAAGGAGCTTGCAGACTTATTATCTATTGCTATTTCCAACTATGAGGAGTATGAAGCGAAACTTATTGAAACTGGCAAACCTAACAAGTTTGTTACAAGTGCTACTACAGACGACTATGAAAAAGCTCAGTCTTTTTTTGAATCCTTAACACCTGATGGGTTTAAAGAAACTCTTTCTTCTTTAAATCCTTACTGTCTTGTTGATATTATTAAAAAGAAGTATTCAAGAAAGGATGTTGAATAATGGAGTTATTAAAAATTGAGGAGTACTCTGAAGCATTGAAAGTTTTTCTAAAACCAACTAGTGCTTGTCCAGAAGGCTCTAATTTCTTTTATTGCGATAAGGATATGAAATCCGTTATACTAAATGGTAATTTAAATTTCTCAGCATCTTATGATTCTCCTAGATACCCTATGTTAAATGGTATTGGGTTACATCGTTTTGTTAAAGATACACTTGGTATAAAAGATGCTGTTGTTGACCACATATCAGGAGTTACTTGGGATGATTGCTCTTGTAATCTTCGTGTTACAGATATTAGTGGTAATGCAAAAAATAAACGTTATATAGGTTTGATGTATGATGGTTTATTCAGACCAACAGGGGTAGCTAGAGAGTTGTTAGGAGATACTGGTTTTAGAAATGAACAAAAAGCTCTTATTGCTATAAGTCATGCTGAAAAGGCTTTAAGACTTAGTGGGTATTCTACTGGTTATAATTTTTTAACTGATAGAAGGGATGATGCTGATTTGGTTGACCTTGTAAGAACTGATAAGCTATCTAAAGAGGATGAGCTTATTACTTACATAAAAAGATATTCTAATAATGCTTGGTATTATTATCGTTATATTGCAGATTTAGAAAAGTATAAAGATTTATTTGACTTAGATTCTGTTTGTTTGGATGAATATGGTTTTTTATGTTCTTTAGATGGAACTGTTCTTTCTCCTTTATCGGGTTCTGTAGATAGTTATACTTATAGGTTACATGCTATTGAAGCAAAAGAAAATGATTTGACTAGGCGAGAGGCTGAGTTTGAACAAAGAAGAAAAAATCTCGAACGAAAGAAACTCATCCTAAAACGGCAAGAGGAACAACTTGATGATGATATTACTGAATGTGCTATGGATAGGCTTGCTTTTATGGAGAGGAATAATTTTGCGGATTTAGAGGTTATGCGTTCTAGTATAAATGGTATGAATAATTTTGATTTAGGTCGCTGTGTGAAGGACTATTTAGTGAATAATAAGAAGTCTGCTGAACTTTTAATAAGGTTACAAAATGTCGCATTGGGTGATGATGACGATTTTTCATTATTTTAAAGTTTGTCTTTGTTTTTGTTAGTTGCTATTTCCAATTTTTTCTTATTCTAGTTTGTCAAGACTTGTCCATATACTTATATAGCTTGTCTTGACTTTTTTGAAGTTTTGTGGTATAATAGTATTATATAAAGGAGGTACATATTTATGAGTATTCATATTGGACAGGTTTATTCCTGCAGTCAAGTCAGTTTGGCTTGCGAGTTGTATTACATATGTGAATTGGGAAAATACTCAAAAATACTACATAACAAATCTATAAGTCTTGACGGTGTTATTCTTGATACTTGCTTAAAGGCTTCACCTATTTGGGATTATTTCCGTATGGCAGTTGATGAGGGTTGGTTAACAGATACAGGGGTATCTCAGGACGAACTTGTTATTACAGTTCAGCATCCTTTGAGCTTTGATACAACTTCTGTTGTTAATTTCTTTTATACAACTGATGTTGTGGAGCGTGATGAGGAGGATATCAAAAAACGTAGAAACAGCTTTGAATACGACCAGAGAACACCTATTAAAAAGCAGGTTTCTTTCGAGTTTATGACAGATGATGCTTGGAAATGGAGTGTTAATGGTTTTGATGGTAAGAACTTTATTGTTAACAATAATGCTTTAAACCATAATCGAGCTGACCAATCTTGGCTGAGTCTTATTGCTATGGTAGCAATACATCGTCTTTTCACTGGCAGTCCTAATAAATTTGGTATCGAGTTGAGTAGTAATGCTGTACTTAATGTTATGGCTATCTCATATATTCTTTTGCTTGATGATGAGACACAGGCTTTAACTGGTTGGTGTACATATTTGTTGAATGATACTATTCCAATGTCAACTCAGTTACAGCTTGGTTATGATGCTTGGTATGCAAAAGGTCGAGATTTGGGCTTGTTAAACAAGTGGTATTCAGGTAAAGAAAAGTATGAGTATATGAAAAAGCTAGACCTCAAAACAGGTGACCTAGTTATGTTCTATGAGCGAGAGAAGGCTCAGAAAACTAACTATGTTAAAAGTATTGCAGGTTGTCATCTTGCAAAGATTACATACCTTACTGATGATTCTATCGGTCTTGAACTTATCAATACGGTTAAACCTTATTATCAGGGTAAAGAAGAGTTTGACGATAATACGACTATTGTCAAGAATATGTATTGTGGTAAACCACCATATTTACATCTGAGTACTTCAAAAGTAAGTTATTCTCTTGCAGATATTGGGGTAGAATATTACCTTTACACTGAGAAGCATTTTCTTACACCACTTGAGGATTCGGACGATTATAAGATTACACGAGTTTCTCGTAATGGACAAGCTGATACTTTGTTACTTGACCAGAATAATCTTATTTATTGGATTCTTAAGGATTATGACTATGACTTTAACGAACAGCGTTTCTTAGATAGGTATTTCAAGGATACTGAACCTTGTTACACGAGATATATGCGTGGAGAAGACCTTGAGGACTATTGGTATTACCATGATGATGAGGTAGAGGAAAATTCTTAAGCTATTTTTGGACAAGCTAAGTCTTTTTGGTTTGTGAAATGACTAGTTTGCTTTTCGGAATATGATTTTGAGAAGCAAACTAGTTTATGTTATTTGTATCTTTATAAAATTATTGAGAAAGGAGATAACTATGAAAAAGAGTGCAAGTGTCGATAATTTTAATGAGCTTTTAATGGAAGGTAGTTTTTTAAATAAGGCTAATAAAATTATGAAAGATGCTTATATGAGAAGAGTTCCTTTAATACGTTACAAGGTTAATGATTCAGTTATAAGGTTTAAAGGACAAAAAGTTTCAGTAGAGGATTTATTTAAGTTTACAAAGAGGGGTAGTTCGTATTACCCTACTTTTATTTTAAAAGATGACTTAGCTGAGGATAAAACTATTGACATGACTCCTTTTATATGCGTAGGTGTTTCTGAGCTTTTACAAGTTATTGCTTCAGATTTAACTCCGGGTGCTTTTGATGAGGAGTTGATGGGAATATTTGATAATGTGTTTTTTACTATTGATGAGTTAAATAAAGTATTGGATAAGATTTGTATTAGCTCTGATAATTGGAAAAACTGTGATGTAATGCCTATTGCTTATAATATGACAAGTCCATACATAGATTATCGTTTTCCAAATATAAAAAGGTTTGCAAGTATGTTATTTATTTTAGCAATAGGTAGACCATCACTTGCTTGCGAGTTTATATTAAAAGCTATGGAAGTATCTTATACTTATATAAGTATATTTTATTATGATAAAAGTTCTTTAGGTACTCTAATAGAAGGAAATAACGAATTTAAGACACAATCTACAAGCTCATCATTTTCAGAATTTATGACTGAAAAGTTACTTAAGTTTAAAAAGATAGGTTATACTGTTCCAGACACAGATATAAAACATTACATATCTGATTGTAGAGGGCTTTCTATTTATTCTGTTTTGATTCTTATGCAGTCTATTTATAATAATTTCAGTGAAATGCCATCAAGTGCTAAACCTTTATTTGATTTCAGTCAATCTTTTATTACAGAACAAAATCAAAAGGTTTTTTCATCATGTATAGGAGATGATGTTATTGGTTCATATCTTAAAACTGGAAGAGTTGTTAATAAAGATATTGATTTTGATAAGTTTGGTTCATTTATTATTTCTACTGGTTTATATGTTATAAAAGGAACTCAGGTATATAATATAAACGGTAGAGATGTCTTACGTGAGGCTTATGAGCATGAACTTTTACTAAGGCATGCAAATAATGTTTATTATAATAACTTTAAGTCTAAGAATTATCATCGTAACTTTATGAGTGTAAATTACTTTGAAAGTATGGAGCAACTTTGGGGTAGCACTTACAATTTTATGTCAGGTGATTTATCTAAAACTTATCTTGATGCTAATCAGATTAAGGAATTTATGAATAAGCTAGACTCTGTTGAAAAATTACAGGCTCAGTTAGACAGCATAAAAACTGATTCTAAGAATAAACTCGATAGAGTTGTCAGTGAGTGGGAGAAGAAGCACTCTAGCGTTATCGATTCTTATGAAAAAAAGATAATAGAATTAGAGTATCAATTATCTGCAAAATCGGACTTTATTACAAAGTTATCTAATGAACTTGAAGTTGCTAATTCTAAGCTTGAATCTGTATTTACTGAAGAGGATTTGGCTGTTGAAGTTTTATCTTCTGAGGATATTCCTTTAGAGGATATGGTTGATTTCTTAAATGACTTCAAATTTACTATGGTTGGTGGTAGAGACGAGTTATTATCAAAGCTTAAGGAGATTGGTTGGACTAATGTCACACAAATAAGTTCTGAGAGTGCTTCAAATACTACTATGCAATCAGATTTCTTTTGTATAAATACAAGGTTTATTTCGCACAAGATTGTTCGTTTGGTTGAGAGTGATTATGCAAGTCAAAGAGACCAGATGTTTTATTACAATGGTACAAATATTCAATTATTAGTTCAGGTATGTTATGACTTTGTAACTGCTTGGTTTGAGAAGGAGTCTTAATTATGAAGTTAGAAATGTTTGAGCACACAGTTTCCTATAAGGATTTAGTCAATAAACTTGATTTTATGAAGGCTGTTGCTGATGAGCGTTCTGTACCTTTTACAAATATGTTAAAGATTGATGGTTATGAGGATATAGGTCTTACATATATGTTGTCGAGTATACGAAATAACTCTGTTATTCAAAACTTCTTTGAATATACTAGGGGTAGTCTGAAAGGTCTTTATGCTATGAAATCAGCTTCAAAGTCTTTATATAAGATTACTGAACCTATTTATACGAGTTTTGCTTATTTACACAATCGAGCTTGGCTTTGTTTAAAGCCAGATGCATCATATGACCTTTGGGTAAATGAACAATTTGTTATTGACGGCATTGTAAATTATGATTCGCTTGACCTTTGTGGCTATGTTCACTTTGTTCAGTTGGATTTCCATGATGCTAAAGGTCTTATATGCTGTGATGGTTTTGATGCTACAAATGGGGTATTCATACCAAAAAATAAACGTGAGTTTATTAAGTATTTTAATGACCTCTTGTATTCAAGAGGTTATGAGGGTAAATTTGATGAGATGACTTTATCAAGTGTCTTTCAAATTTTCTATGAAGTTCGTAACTGTATTTTTGAAAGTTCAACTTATAAATCAGTTGTTTCTTAATTTTATCTATTAATATTAGCCTATTTAAGGAGGATTTTACAATGAATGAATTAGTTAATTCTAAAAGCAATAACTTAACTACTGAAAGATTGGAGGCTTTAACTCTAACTGAAATTGAAAAGTATGGCGCTGATGTACAGAGTCAGATTTCTGATGGAATGTCAAAAATTCTTGAGTCTACAAAATGTATTGGTCTTGAGAAGACTGGTAAGTCTTTATCTGACTTATCTGTTGAAACAAATCAGATTTCTAAAAAGATAGGTTCTGTACAGAAATTTCCAGCTTTTCTTAAAGCATCAAAGTGGCTTGCTCGTTATGACTCAGTCGAGCATCGTATTTCGACACTTGAAGAAGGGGTAGTTCAGGAGAAAAATCGTCTTAATATGACTCTTGACTCTATGCACGAAAACTTACAATTTATGCGAGATAGATTGGTAAATCTTGAGCAGTGTCAGTCTGAGCTTCAGTCTATGGTTGAGTATTATCAGAAGAATGATGAGGATGGTTTAAAACTTCAGGCATCTATGCATCGTTTAAAGATTATCACTACAACTATTTCAGTTGTTAAACAGGAGTGTGCAAAGACTATTCTTATTATTAAAGAAAATAAGGAAGTTACAAATCAGCTTGCCGAAGCATCTGATAATCTTATTCCTATTTTTAAGGTTATGATGTTAAATGTTATTGGTGCTAAAACAAATGCTGAGGCTATGCAGTTGAAGCAGAACCTTTCAAAAGTCGCTAATGAGATTATTGTTTCAAATGCCAAGCAGATTGAAAAAACTGCTGATGACCTTATAAAAGGTCGTGAAGAGCCACTCATCTCTGCTAAGTCTATCGAAGAAGCTAATTCAGCATTACAAAATGCAATCCTTAAAGTACAGAATAGTGCTAAGGCTGAAGTACAAACAAACATGGATTCTGTTAAGCGTCTTGAAAGCTCTATTAAGCAGATTGATGGTCTTATGCAGAACGGAATAGGAGATGTAGATGAGTAAAATTGATGCAGAGAAGGATTTTCTTGAAAATTTAGACTACCTAAAACAGTTAGTTAAATTAATTAATGCAAAGCCAATATCAGAATTTGACAAAAACCTTACTTATGAAGTGATTTATGCTGATGCATATGTTGAAGGTATTATTCCTCAAATTGAAGATACTAAACTAGTTGCTACTTTAGGAGATATTAAAACTGCTCTCGATTTGGTAGTTTCTAAAATACCTATTGATGAGGTTAATAGACAGCGAGAGTCAAAGGACTATGAAAAGTTGTTGAAGTCAAAATATACAGATAAATCAAGGGGTAGTTTTGAAGAGGATATTCCTTACGAATCAGTTGATTCACCAATTAAGTTTTATATTAAAAGAAGATTACTTTTTATTTTTACTTTAGCATTATTTTCTTTATTTTTAATGTGCGGTGGAACATCTGTTATTACTGATTTGTTGCCAGAGCCGACACAAGGGAATGTTGAGGCTTTTAAAACAGTATCTTCTTTAGTTTCCTTGCTTTTAACTTTATTTATTAATTTATATGTAATTGTAGGTACGTTAGGTCTTACTCTTGATTTACTTTATTTGGCTATTCCAGCAATACGAGCTATGCTTGATATGAGTGGGCATAGTCGTTTGTATTCAATTTATGCAAAATCTGCAATTGAGAAGTGTAATGACCAATTAGTTCATTTTAAAAAGGTTAAGAGTTATGACCGTATTAAACGTAATTTCTTTTGGCTTGATTCTATGATTTCAAGTATGGAAGCTATGGATTTAAATACAAGACAGGCTATTTTATATAAGCAGTTGATTGAATTAAAGTCTAACTTTGATGGTTCTATAAAGCATAATACTTCTGAGTATTATCGTCAGGTAGCAAAAATTGAGTTTTTACATAATGAGTATTTAAAGCTCAACAAGGGGTAGAATTATGGTAGATATTAAGTGTTTAGCTTCAGATATGAGGGTTTTAGGTAAAAGTATTGAGGATGCTACAGGGTACATAAGAATGTACCTTGTAGATAGTTTTGGTTTAGACTATTGGAAAGAAAATAGTGAGATTGTTATAAGAAATATAAAAGAAGCTTATGCTTCATAGAAAGGTAGGTATATAGATGAGTGCTTTCGATAGATTACAGGGGTATTCTGCTAAACGAGGTTTAAATGAAACATCTGAGGTATTTGATGTTACAACTCCAGCAGGAGCTTTTCTTAATCGAGTACATAATGAGGGCTATAAAATGTATGAGTATAGATATGTTTTAAAGCCTGAGTTTCAGGTTCCAGAGGGCGATGTTGCTAATTTTATGACGGATGAAGAAGTTGAGGCTTATGAGAAGTCTTTGAATATTTCTGAATCTGAATATGAAAAAGTAGAGAATAAGGAGCAGTATGAACGAGTTGTCGAGTATACTGAAACTCATGATGCTATAACTACTGCAGGAAATCAAATTATTAACGCAGTCGCCGGTTCTGGAAAGACGAGTGCGTTGACTTTTAAAATATTGTATGATATTGTTACAGGCGAGGCAATGACCATTAAACAAATTGAAAGTGGCTTACCAGTTCGTGTTGTCAATAAAATGTGGGTTTGTACATTCCTAAGGTCAGGTGCTGAGGAACTTCAGTCATCTCTTACAAAGTGGCAGAGAAAGCTTGGTTATTCTCAGACAGCAGACCAGATTAACTTTAGTACTATGGATGCAGAATTTAAGCGTTGTATAAATGCAATGGGGGTGGCAACAAATATTGGAGATGCAGGTAAACTCCATAATTTATTTTGTAAAGCTGTCGATTCTTGTAATGTTTCAAGGTCAGGCGGTTATCCTTTAACAAAAGAAGATTATCAAATATTGAGTGGTATCTTAGTATATTACAGGGGTAGACTTGATAATCAGAGATATAATCATCCAAGTATGAAAGATTATGACCTTACACCTACAATATTAGATTTAATTGCAAAACAGTTTGCAAATCTTAGAGCTACAAATGGTATTATGGACTTTGAAGAAATTATGGAGTTACTTTATAAATACTTATATATTGAGCCTAATCCAGCAGTACAGGACTTTGTGGCTAATAGATATAATTATATCTATATTGATGAGTTTCAGGATACATCTCAGATGGCTTATGCTATTCTTAAGTTCTATGCACGAGGAAAGCTTTGGTTAAACCGCTTTGGCGGAGATGTTAAGGTTGTTTCTGAAGGCGGTACTGTACCAGATGGTCTTTACACTAATCAGGAGACTATTGGTAAGATTGTAGTTGTTGGTGACCCATCTCAGTGTATTTACTCTTTCAGGGGTAGTGATTCTAAAATTTTAGTCAATGATTTTGATGAAGATTTTAAACCTTGTTTAAGTCGTTTAAGTGTTAACTGGAGATGTCCAGCTAATATTCTTAACCCAGTTGTATCAAGTATTCATTGTAATCCAGATAGTGCTGTTCAAGATATTAAGGCAGCTAGAGAAGGTGGTGAGTTCTTTGCTTATGCTTTTCCATCTTATAAGAGTATGATTACACAGTTGAAAGTTGATATGACTAAAGATATGGAAGATGATATGAGAGTGGCTGTTCTTTGTCGAACAAACTTTGATGGACTTATTCCAGCTTTTGTTCTTGCTGAAGATGGAAGATTTGACTTTAGTATTTCTGGTGAGAATATGACTCTTAGCAGTCCTTTACCTCGAAAAATTATTGGAGTTACCAGTTTATTTACTGAGCGAAGTACTCCAGCAGTTAAAACTACTTTAGAGTTTTTTGCAAGTCGTCAGGATAAGTGGGGTATAAAACAGTTAATTGATACCCTTAAAATGAATAATATGTCTATTTGGCAAATTCCTATTGAGGATATTCGTTATTCCTGTCCTAGTCTTGAGAAGTTTGTTACAAGTGTGAAAAAAGTATTTTATGTAAATGGTGTTAGGGATAAGTCGAAAGAGCTTGAGGCTTTAAGAACTGTTTATTATATGATGATTGTCGATGTTTTTGCAGGAGATAGTGCTTATTGTGAAAGTGCTAGAGCTTATATTGAAACTTTGCTGTATGTTATCGAAAATCATGATTTTCAGTCTGTGTATGAATTTCTTGAAGAAATTGAATTACTTAACGATAAACTGACAGGACGAATTAAGAAGAAATCTGCACATATTCAGATAGCTACTGTACATGAGTATAAAGGTAAGGAATGTGATTCAGTTTATGTTTGGAATGACTCAGATGGAACTTTCCCTAGTAGTAAATGTGATGTAAATAATGAAGACCAGCTTAATGAAGAGCGTAGAGTACATTATATTGCTTGTACACGTGCTAAAAAGCGTGAGCATATTTATTCTATTCAGATTAAGAAAGGTAGGTTTGCTAAGGAAATGACTTGTGATTGGTATAATCCAGTTAATCCATCTGCAAAGTTATCAAAAACTGCAAATGATTTGATACTTTAGGGGGTAGTTATATGAGTAAAGAATTAGAGAGAGCTCGTCAAGAGCTCTCTAAAAAATATCGAAATACTATTCATACTCTTGAAGAAGAGAATAAGAAGTTAAAAGAGGAAAATGAACGACTTCAAAAGGAGCGAGATAAAGCTATTGTAAAGTATTCAAAACTGGTTATTTATAACAATTTGTCTGCAAAAGACCAAGAGCGTATTCTTTCTGATGATGGTGTATCAAAGCTGTTAAGTAATTTGCTTAAGGGTTCTAACATACCATTGGATTTTACTCCAGAGATACAAGAGTTTGATTTAGTTTCAGAAAGGCTTAGAAATCTATATAAAAATTGAGGTGATTTAATTGACTTTTAAGAACATATGTTTGTTTGTTGCAACACTTTTAACCTTATCAGGTATATGGAAATTTATATGGATACGCATACATATTAAAGGTTATAAACAGCAAGGTTTAGAAGGAGAAAGTTTTTATGATTTCCTTTGTAGATATTATGCTGACCAACCTTTTAATCGATTTAAAAAAGATTCTAAATTGAGAATTATATTCAATAGTAAGATATATAAATTTTCTTTAAGGTTACAAGGTCTTTTCCTAGTTCTTTTGGGTATTATTATCTTCGGTGCTGTTTTTTATGTAAGCCAGACTGAGTATGGTGTTTGGCTTAATATTGATTTGTAGAGGTGTTTTATGAAACGTGTAAAGTTATGGTCTTGGTTAAGTTTAATATTTCTACTTGCTCTTGGGGTAGCTATAATATTAACTCATTCAAGAATTATTGCAATAATATGGATTCTTTCAATTATTGTAATCGAAAGAATTGAATATCGTGTTAAATATATTACAACTTGTTATAAAATGTATAATAAGAAAAAAATTAAATCTTTTAATTTAGATAAGTTTGATATATTTGTTGAAAGATTTATATTAAAAGATGTTAGAAAGGAGTTAAAACTAGATGAAAAATTGGATAGTAAAGCATAAAATTTTTATAGTTGGTTTTATTATATGTCTTTGTATGTCAATATCTTCTGCAATTTATCTACGAAGTAACAAGACTTTTGAAGAATTGAGTTTATATACTTCTGCTGTATGTAAGAATGATTTGCATGCCTTTAAATCTGCTACTTGTGAAGAATGTGGTAGCGATATTAGAGAGACAGGTATATTTTTTAGTCGAGAATTAAAAGAGGATACATCAATTGAAACTGAAAGCACTACTAAGAAGTTTAGTGATTACTTTGATAGTTATAAGGATTATAAGAAATCAGCAAATTCAGTTACAGTTGCTTCACTAATATTTTTAGTTGGAGTTTTAATTTTACCTATCACATTTATTACAGATAGAAAGTATATAAAGTATAGAGATAAGGAGAGTAAATAATATGATAGTTAGATTGTTTTGTTATATACTTGCAGCATCATTTGTTCTTATTGATGGTTCGATAGGTTTAGGTACTTTGAGAACTGCATATAATACAAAGTCTAAAGTAGGTTATTTTATAGGTTTTGGTGCTATACTAATTACAATATTGATAGTTTCTGTTCTTATATTAATAGCTCTAAATTTGGGGTAGTTATTAAAGAAAGGAGAAAGTTTTATGAGTTTTCGTTATAAGTCACAAACTATAACACTTGAGAATTATCGCACTATATTTAAGGTATGTTCTCCAGATATTCTTGATGAAATTAGAAGTGCAGTTTTAGACGATACTTCTATTTCATCTTTTATTAAACCTTGTGGTACTGATAGTTATAAACTTGGTCAGCTTAGAATGGCTGTAAGAGAGTTAGTTCCTATTGAATATTTAAGTACATATGTTACAGGAAAAACTATATATAATATTCGTCAAGGCTTTATTAAAGGTAGAGATATGTCACCTTTACTTACTTATTATACAAATAAAGGCATTACTATTGATGCAAGTACATTGGAGAAGTTATCTGAATTTTGTTTTTTAGGTATTGATATAAGTAAAATGGATTTTACTATTGTACCAACTAGTCTTGTAGATGTTGTTTGTAAAGGTCTTTATCATGGTTATCCTATGTGGTTGATTATTGAAGATGGGTGTACTTTAACTGAGGGTGATATTCAAGTACTTATGAGAGGTCTTTCTTTAGGTATTGATGTTCACCCATTTTTAAATGGAGACTGGTCTAAAGAGGCTATGTTACTTATGTTTTCTTATGCCAAGTCTGTAGATATTAATGAGGTTCTTAGTTTGGTTAATTCTAAGTTTGATTGTGAATGTATTAAGGTACTTCTTGATTTAGCACAGAAAAATGTACCTATAAATAAGTTGTGTGTTAAAGATATTTCAGGTACTCCAGTTTACAATAGTTTTCAGATGTATGAACTTGGTAAAGCAATTGAAGAAGGGGTAGATACTCCAAAGATGTTTGATGCTACATTGTCAGACTTTGATATAAATGAACTCCGAGAGCGTGAAATTGCTAAGAAAAATAGAAAATTATCTGCAAATCTAAATAAAAAGCCTAAGTTAGAGAAATTGTTTTAAATAATCTATTGACTTTTATCAAGTTATATTGTATAATAGACTTAAAGTTAAAGGTTATAAAGCCTTTGAAAAAATATACAATTACCTATTGACTTTTTAAAAGTTTTATGGTATAATTATTATATAAACGAATGGAGGTATTTTTGATGAAGAAACTTTTTATTGCAGATGAAGGTTTTGAGAGAGTATTTGAAAGAAAAAGAGCTAGAGGTCATAAGCGACTCGTTATAGATGATGGTGTGAATATTATGAGTCCAGTTGAATTTGTAACACAGGATACAGACCTTGTTATGAAGGCTGTTGAGAATTCTGAGGAGCAGGAAGTTTATACAATGCTTTGTAAGGAGTTTGGTTGCGTAGGTCTTACAACAGATTTTAGAAGTAAGATTTCAGTTATCTTTTTAGATGATGGTTGGATGCTTGTAACGCTACTTCATGGAGCATTGATTATGAACCTTGAAAATCAGTTGCTCATGCCTACAGTTGGAGATGATTTCAAGACACCAGCAGTTGTACCAGAAGATATTTGTTGGGTAAATGCTGATAATCTGCTTGAATACGGTAAGTATCTTGGTGTTAAAGGACAGTTCATGTTTGATGTTGAGTTTACTTTCCTTGTAGGCGGAGATAAGATTAACAATATGCGTAGTTTCAGCATTAAACCTATTGTTGATGAGGATATAGACTTATCTCTTGGTTACATAGCAGCTTATGAACAGCAGATGCAGAATAAAGAAGCAGCAAGAGAAACAAAGAAGGTAATGAAGGCTATATTTTCTCAGGTATCATCTGATGAGGATGATTTAGATTATGGAGATGATGACGAGGAAGAGGATGAGTATGAGGAAGATGACGAAGACGAGTACGATGATTATTAAAAGTAGCTTATTTAGACCGAGGATGAAAATTCTCGGTCTTTTTGAGATTGGAGGTTTGTTATGACATATAAGGAATTTAAGTATATCAATTATAAGTTGAAAAAGTCTAAGTCCATACTTAATTATTGCAGAATAAAGAGGGTAGATTTTAAAAATGATTCTTGCATTGTTGAGATGTTTATTGTAAATGAAGATGTCAGTATTCGGAATATATCTATAACAAATTTGATTGAGTCAGTATTAAGGGGTAGTGGTTATATAACAAACCCTAGTATGCTAACTAATTATAATTTTAGTAAATTTTCACCACAAGTTAATCATAAAACTTATTTGAAGGCTCAAAAGGATTTACAGACTAATGAAGAGGAAAAGAATGGTAAACTTCGAGATGAGGTTCTTCAAGCTAATGAGTTCTTATTATATCATGGCTCAGATGGCGGATTGCATGGAGAGATTTCTTGTAAAAGGAATATCGGTGCTTGTGACTTTGGTTCGGGGTTTTATACTGGAGATAACTTGAATCAGGCAGAGAATCGTGTATCAAATAAAAGAGATGCTTATTTATATACTTTTAAGTTTGATGCTAAAGGTTACTCAGTTTTTGATTTTAAGGATGATATTATATTATGGGCTTTATATGTAGGTTATAATAGAGGATATATTACTATTAAATCTAATTACTATTTAACAAAGTTTAATAAAATAAATAAGTCTGATATTATCGTAGGTTATATTGCAGATGATAAAATTTCATATGTTTTCCGTGATTTTCTTGATGGAAATATTACAGATACTTGTTTAGCTGAATGCTTAAAGTTAGTCAAATACGGTAAGCAATATGTTTTTAAAACTCAGTCAGCTATTGATGCTTGTCTTAAATTATACAAGAGTTATAAGTTAACTACTGAGATGAAGAAAGCTAGTGTACAATGGAGTAGTACTTTGAAGAATAATTTAGATGCCCAGTTAGCTATATTAAAGAAAAAATATAGGGGTATTGGTAAGTTTATTGATGAATATATTTAGGAGGTGTTATTATGGCTAAGAATGCAGTTGGTTTTGATATTACATTAGATGAAAAGTGTGATATTTTTGGTTGTATGTTTAAGCTATTGAGTACTGAGTATCAATTTGACTCTGCTTTAGCTGTTGAGACTATAATGACCGATGAAAAGTTATACTGGCTTTTTCCAGATATTCATAATCAAGATTGGTGTGATGAACGATTTATGCTTAGTCAGATAATGGCTAGAGTTCATTTTGTTAAAGGAAAGGTTGCAAATGACTATGCAATGTGGTTTTTAGGTTATCTTTATGCTTATTGGATAATAACAAGGGATAGTACAAGAGAGGAAGTTTATAAAATATTACCTTTTAATAGATTTATGGCATCATTTGAGTTCTATCATACTCAGGGTTGGGATTTTGTAATTGATGACGCTATAAAGACTTATAAATCGAATAATTATATTATATAATCTTAGGATTTTAAATATGAATCACTAATAGTGGTGGTAGTTCTTCTATATAACTTTATAAGAATTTATAAATTTAGAGAGATTGATTTCTAGTAAGTCAATCTCTTTTTATTATTTCTGTAAGTTAAATAAAGAAAGGATGGTGAGTTTGTTTGAAGTTTTATAAAGCAGGTGAGTTTGCTGATTTGATAGGTATAACTAGTGTAACTTTAAGAAATTGGGATACACGAGGCTGGCTTAAACCTCATCATAGGTCACCTACAGGTTATAGATATTATTCAGAAGAGCAACTTCAGAAATATTATAATGGAGAACTCATCTTTGAGAAAGGAAGTGATGCCAATGTTCGGAGCCAATAGATTTAATGAGATTCTTGAGAAGTATAAAACAAGACCAATTTTAGTCTATGGCGACCCTTAGTTGCCAGATGCAGATGGATTAATATCACTTCGTTTTATGTGTGAGTTTTGTAATATGCTTGGTCTTAGTTATACTTATTATGTAAACGAACATCGTTATCATGGTTTTGAGATATCTCTAAAAGATTTAAGAGGTTATCTTGTTATTGCATCTGATTTTGCTATTACACAAGCTGAAGTTGAGGCTATGGTAGCTAATGATATTGTTTTATTAAGTACTGACCATCATGAAGTTCAAGCCGAATTTATTGATGTAGTTGGAGAAACTGCAGAGGGTATTGTTATAAATAATCAGTATCCTTTTGAACCAGAAGAAGATAGATACCAGTCAGGAGCAGGGGTATTTTATGAGCTTATTTGTTCTTTGTATCCAGAGTTTAAAAGTAAGGAGCGAGATGCTCTTGTTGGATTAACTTTACTTTCTGATATGAGACCTATCGAAAATAATAAAGCAAAGAAGTATTTACGTTCAGCTTACTCTTATGATTCTAGTGTAGGTTTTATTGGCTATTTAGTTGCATCTTGTCAGTCATCAGATTATGATTTTGGTCAGCCTAAATTTGATAGAAATTTTATTGATTACAATATAAGTCCTACAATTAATGCATTACTTAGGGCAAATAAAACTCAAGAATGTATTGATTTTATTTTAGGTAAAGGCTTACCAAATTTTGATGCAAAAGGATTACAAAAGAGTTTGATGATAGATATGAACTTGCGAGCACAAATAAAAGTCTTTACAAATATAGCTTATATAGTTATTAATACATCAGACTTTTTAGACTATAATGTTAAGGTATCAAGTTACATAGGTTTATTCTGTAATGATTATAAAGATAAGCATGGTGGCATCTCAACTTTAGGTTTTGTAGTTGAAAATGGTCATGTAATTCGAGCATCATTCAGGGGTAGATATGACGATGTACATTACAGGTCCGGTTTCAAAAATTTAGGTATTCATGCAGAAGGGCATCCAGGGGCTTTTGGTATACAAGATTTTCAACCAAGTACTCAAGATTGGTATGATATAGATGACCTTGTAGGGGACTTAGAGTCAAATCATACAAGTACAATTACTATTATAAAAGCTAGTAATCTTGCTTTTGTATTAAATAGAGATGGTTCTAAAATTGCAATGGAAAATCAATATGTTCGAGATATGTATAGAACTTATATAAAATATACAGGTTCTAATGCTAAAATTGTAAAAAAGACATATAAACAAGAAGAGTTTGATAGTTCTGACTATGCTTGTGGAACAAAAGCGGATGCAATTGTAAAGGGCATAAAATATAAATATCTTCGTGACTCAGAAGGAAATCCTATTCCTAAGTATATAGAGTATTTAGTGGATGGACGAAAAGTTAAATCCTTTGGTGTAACAATTGAAGATGGAGTTATTTTACCTATGTTAGAAAAAGGGTATATTCAATTATATATCCGTAGTGCATTAAGTTAATAATTTTAAAGGAGGATATTTAAATGGCACTTAATATTAAGGCAAACAATGCTAGTCGTAGTAAAAACAGATTGCTTGGTATCATTATAGCAGCATGTGTTATTGTATTCATTTGTATTATGACAGCAATTAGTTCTGCAGAAACAAAAAAGACAATTACTGTAGTAAGGATTAAGTCTGATACTCCTATATCAGCTAACTCACTTATCACAGATGATATGCTTGAAGCATATGATATGTATTACAAAGAGTTTCAGCAATATGGTACGATGAAGTTTTCGGATGGTAGTACTAGAAGTACTATTGTTAGATGGAATGATAAAGACCTTGTAGTTGGTAAACGTTATGCAGCATACTATATGCGTGGTGGTACAGTTTTATTTTGGGATTCTACAATATCTGACCAGACACGTAAAAACTCTTATTTATATTCTATGAGTGGTGAGCTTTTAAATATTCAGATGACAACTACTCAGGATTTTGGTGACATGGTAGTTCCAGGTGATACTTTAAATGTAAGAGCTACATATACTGCTAAGGTATATAATTTACCTACTGAACAGGAGTATAAATTAAATAGTGCAAATGGGGCAGCAGCTTCAGATGGGGTAGAGATTACAAAAACTGATTCTCTTTTCTCTGAGGTTACAATACTTGATATGTTAAACTCTTCAGGAAATTCAATATTTGATATTTATTATCAATATATTGCAGCTACTAAGGCAGAACAGCAGGCTATGCTGCAAGATGATGGTTTCTTACAGTCAGTTCAACCAGCAAGTATCTTAGTAGAGTGTACAGCAGAAGAAGTTGAGCATTATATGAAACTTCAGGCAGCTGGTGCTTCTTATCAGATGACACTTTTACCTAGAACATCAAGCAGTTCTATTACCGATAGTTTAAGTGAAATTCAGACAGCTCTTGCAGGTATTGCAGGTTTGAAAGAGCAATAGTTAGGAGGTTTACTCATGGGATTTTTTGATAAATTCTTAGATAGTGAAAAAACTGCTAAGGTTACAATTAAAGACCCTAAGAAAGTATTTGAGGAAGTCCTGAGACAGACATCAGGCTCCTCTTATACAAGAGATATTAAGTATAATATTTATTATCAAATTATAGCTTTTTATGGGGTAGTTGATGGTATTGGTACTTCCACTTTGGTTGCAAATACAGCATTAGCTATTGCAGAAACTGGACTTACAGTTTGTGTTATAGACACTTCAATGCTCGCACCATCTCAGGATGTTTTGTTAAATACCGAAACAGCTGAGTTGGAAGAAGATGGACAAACAGAACATCTTGATTGGTTTGATTTACCATATACAAAAAAGTCACCTTTGCATATTTCTAAGTATAGTAAAAATATTTCAGTTTTATCTTTTAAGGGTAAAAGACGTACTGTTGTAGATTTTCTATCTACAAATGATAATAGTACACTTGTTGACATTGCTCTTGCTACATTACATAGTAAGTTTGATATAATCCTTATAGATTGTTGTCACGAAATGTCAGCTGTTAATACTGCTTGTTTACAGCAGGCACAGCAGGTTATTCAAGTTTGGAATGATTCGCCTAGTGTAGTTGCAAATTTAGAAGGTTATATTACAAATGCAATAACTCTTTCTTGTCCTTTGGATAAAATGCGTTATGTTGTAGCAAATCGTATGAGTAAAGATGCTATGGGTAGTTTAAATGAGCTTGCTAAACAGTATCGTTGTAAGATTTTAGCTACTAATTATTTGTCAGAGGAGCTTTATTTAAATAATGTTATTGGTAAAAAATTATTTAGATGTGAGTCTACTGATGAACTTGTTGCAAAGTACACTGAATGTATTATTATTATAGTATGTCATATCTTAAATATTGACTTAGATAGTGAAAGTAAACCAAAGGGTACTATTACATCTAATGATATTATGGAGGGTAAAGTAGATGGAACTTATCATAAAGAGCTTAAAGAATTTAATGATAAGTTTGCAGAAGAGCATCCAGAAGTTAAAATTGATAGTGACCCATTGCACCATGATGATGTTAATAGTTCTAAAGTACAGTATGAGGCTGAAGAAGATTCAGCTAATTCTTATGACCCAACATTACGAAATGATATGGATTCTATAATGGATGATGATGTACCAGATGATGTAAAGGTTACTGAGGAAGAAAAAGATGCTATTAATTATGGTGGTGTTATGAAAGAGGATGATGTTACCGAAGTTGAACTTATTGATACAGATAACTCAGGGGTAGCAGATATTCTTGAAGACCCAGTTAAAGTTGAAAAGCGAAAGAAATTTTTTGGTAAAAAGAAAAAGAAAAAATAAGTAGAAAGGAGATTACTAATGCTTAGTTTAACAGATATTTTTAAAGCCCAGACAAAGTATGGTATTAATAATAATATTACAGCAGATGGCGAAACTGTTAGTTATGAAGTTTATCTTATTGGTTGTAGACGAATGTTAACAGATAAGACACCTGTAGATTATTATGGTTGGGATATTAAGCGTCAGAACGATTTTACAGATAATCTTATTGTTACTTATGTACGAAATAATCTTAAGTTAGTTGAAGGTTTTCTTGATGAAAATGGCGACCTTGAGCAGGATGACTTAATTAATAGACTTCGTATTGATATTGTAGACTTTGGTATTCTTCGTGAAGCACTTGAAGATGATACAGTTCAGGAGATTCAGATTAACGATTGTAAAACAATTTGGGTTGTACGAGGGGGTAGGTCTGAATTATTTGTTGATAAGAATGGTAAACCTTATCAGTTCGTTTCAGATGACGAATTACATGCTACAATTGACAGATTAATTTATAATCCTAATGGTAGTACACCACGTATGACAAAGACAAATCCTTTATTAAATACACGAACAGCAGGTAAAGGTTATCGTCTTTCTGCTGTAGATGGTACTGCCATTACACCAGATAGTAAAGTTGGTTTTGATTTTCCTTGTACATCAGTTACAATTCGTAAATATGCACCTAGTATGCTTATGTTTGATGATTTTGAAAGATTTGGTTCAATATGCCATGAAGCATCTGATTTCTTAAGATTCTGTGGTAGAGCTAATATTCGTCTTGCATGCGTTGGACCGACTTCTTCAGGTAAGACTACACTTCTTAATGCAGTATGTTGGGAAGTAGATCCAGAACTTCGTTTGATTTTAATTCAGAACCCTACTGAGATTATGATTTACGACCGTAATGAAGAAACTGGAGCAAATAGACGAAATGTTCTTCATTGGGAGGCTCAGGATTTGACTCCAGAGGCAGCTAAAGACCCAACAACACCTACTATGGCAAATGAGATTGCTCATACGTTGCGTAATACTCCAGATGTTATTGTTCCAGGTGAGGTTCGTACTCCTAACGAGTTTTATCAGATGAACAGGGCATTAAAAACTGGACATCGAGTTCTTACTACATGGCATGCTTTAGATGGTGCAGATGCTATTGATAGAGCTTCAACCGAGCTTTCTACTCTTGGGGGTAACCCACTTGACCATGCTCGTTCTATGGCGAACTCATTTGATATTATTGTTTCTCAGGAGAAACTTGGTGATGGTCGAAGAAAGGTTATGAAGATTGAGGAATTAACTGGTAAACTTATCGATGGTAGAGCAGAAACTATTACATTGTTTGAGTTTAAGTTAACTGGTGATACTGAGAAGGACGCAAAAACTGGTAGAGTAAAAGAAATCTTCGGATATTTCCAGCAGGTTAATCCTATTAGTGAGAAACTTGTTCAGTCTTTCTATTCAGTTGGTATAACTAAGGAAGAGCTTGCACCTTATATTAATCCACCAGCTGTTATTGAGGGCAGAAGTAATCTCGCAAGTCAGGTAGATGCAGAAAATAAACGATTTGAGTCTATGAAGAGACTACATGGGGAATCAGAAGTAGATGATGGTTCACCATCATTCTTATAAGGGGGTAGTTGTTTATGTTTCAAATGGATACTTCCACAAACTGGACTGTTAGTGCTGATTTAATTAAACTTGTTGTTATAGCTGTTGCTATTTTCTTAATTTACTTTTTTAGCTTTCAGCTTCAGACTGTATTTGCTAAATTTTTAAAGAAGTTTGGTGAGAAAATTGGTATATATGCTACTGGTAAAGAGTTTGCTTATCAGCGTTATGTTTATCAGCATAGTTCTAGTCCATTTTCTAAGTTATATAATTGGGTTAATAATCAGTTAGTTGCTTTAGGTCTTAAAAGACTTGGCATTTCAGTAGTAGGTTATTTATTATTTTGGGCAGTTATTGCTTTTGTATTAGCTTTGGTTATTGACCTTGTAACATCTATGGGATTTTTGTTTTACCCTATAATTTATATTGTTACTTTTGTATGTATTCTTGTTATGACACGAGTTTTGGTATCAGAGCGAATGGAAATGCGTGAAGCTGATGTTATGAATGCAGTTGACCTTATTGTTCCAGAAATTAAAAATGGTGTAAAGAATGCTATTGTAACGTATAAGGATAATTTTGCACCTAGTGTTAGAGATGATTTTCAAGCATTTATTGTTAATGTTCAGGATAGAGGTTATTCCTTCGAGGATGCCATGTACATATTAGCTGATTCACTCGGTCTTGTATTTATGGATTTTGCTCAAAAGGCTATATATTTTGAGGCTGTAGGTGAGAAAGAGATGGTTGATATTTTCTCTGATATCACTGAAACAAATCGTTTAAGAAGACAGCTAAGAGATGAAAATAATAATGCATTTACTTCACTGAAGGCTTCATTTATTGTTTCAACTCTTATGACTTTTGGTTACTTCATATTCCTTATGTTTACAGATGACTTCTCAAGAAAGTTTTTCTTAACTCAGACAGCAGGAAAATTTTTACTTATTATAATGGTTATCGTAGTATTCGCAGTTTTGGCTTATATATCTACTATTAAATCAAAGTCAATTTAAGGAGGTGTTTAAATGAAAACTATTATTCTAGTTCTTGCAACTATATTTGCAGTATATAATATCCTTAAATTATATGGGGTATTTGAGTTTTCAGTAAGACCTCGAAAGACTGTAAATGAAATTGAGGAAAAGCGTAAGTATAACAAAAAGCGTAGACTTGAGACTAGGAAACTTGGTTTATATGCAATGTCAGTAGACTTATTCAGGGGTATTTTTATGACAGACCTTACTTATGAAAAGCACAAGTATTATATTCAACGTTTGGAATTAAGGTCTGAGCCATTAGATAGATTATTAACACCAGAGGAGGTTAGAGGGCAAAGAGTATTTCCTTTTCTCATCAGTTTAGTATTTATCCCTTTAGGTATTTTCTTTCCTGTAGTTTTTTTGATACCTTTGGCATTTTTGGCTAATCTTTTAACATATCAAACAGTGTATAAAATGAAGATTGCAGATGAAGATGATATAATTGATAATCAGTTTATTAATCTTTATTTGCTGATGTATTCAAAGCTTAAACAAGGTTCAAGAGCTCGTTTGCAAGGTACTGTAGAAAATTATATTAATACACTTGAGAGTTCTAAGGTAACAGAGGAATCACGAGTTATGTTAAAATTTTCAAGGTATTTCTTAAACTTATTAGCTCTTTACGAAGACCATGTAGCAGTACCACATTTAAGAGATGTTTATCATTCAGCTACAATTATTAACTTCTGTAATGTTGCTACACAGTCATTAAACGGTATCGAAAACTTTGATAACTTACTTACTTTCAAGATGCAGTTAACAGAACGTCAGACTAATATGATGAGAAAGAGACAGCAAGAAATATTGAGAAAGGGTGAACGTAGTATTTATGCTATTTGGATTATCCTTATAATCTTCATTGCTGTTGGTTGGGTATCTAAGTTACCTACTGGTATGTTTAGTTCTATGTTTTAAATAGGAGGTGTTTTAATTGACTAATTTAGTTAAAAACGCATTTCTAGTTATCATGGGTGTCACAGTGGCAATGTTATTATATTTAGCTTTATTTGGTACTTATGATTTGAATGGAAATAGTCTTGTAAGTACTACTACAGGTACTATCACACAAACAGCAGAATGGAAGGGTGCTTTATGGTATGCAGCAGAGGCTATGGAGAACCCAATATCTCGTTATTATTATGAGTATTGCTATTTACCTAATTTACATAAGAACGATTATGTTGATGAAGCTTTAGGGGGTAGTAAGTCTTTTAGTTCTTTACAAAAGACTGCTACAGATTTATCATCTTCGCCTACCGATGATACATATAACTTCTCAACAGGCAGTTCTACATTTCAAACTTATTCAACAGGTTGGAATTAAATATGTTTTTTAGGATTTTTAGTCGAAAATATATTTAATAAATGTTTTTAGGGCATTTGTTATAACTATACAAAAAAGAAAGGAGATTGTGCTTTATGAATAAGACAGTCAAGAAAGTGTTTATGTTGATTGGTGTGTTAGTAGCCATCTTCATAGCATGGCAGTTAATCTTTAATGATGGCGGTATCTTAAAGACTATGTATAATAGTATCGCAAACGGTATCAATGGTCAGTGGGCTAAGATTGCAGGTTCTGGACAGAGTTTACTTCCTGCTTGGTCTGATAGTACAGCATCTGATAATGGTACTGGATTTGAGATTAATACAAAATAATATTGTAAACCTAAGAATAAGGGTAGGCATACTGCACATGCCTACCCTTTTTTAATAATGATGAAAGGAGAATTTATTGATGAATAGATTAGTTTATTCTGTATTTAAAGCAATTATGATGGCTATCATTTTTGTATTCGTATTTGATATGGCTTTTTACTTATACAGAGCTATTAGTTTAAATTCTCGTATGCAGAGTATATCCACTTCTTTACAAAAAGTTGTTATGGAGAATAATTACTTACCTAGCGAGACAGCAACTATGTATCAGCATCTGTTTGGACAGTTAATTGTAGATTTTAATGGGGGTAGTTATAGTATTGGTGCAGATGGTAGTTTAAATTTAAATGATTCTGATATAAATAATAATTTTATTTCAGGTATGCATTGGAACTATAAGAATGGTGCAACTGGTGTTTCAGGCATGAGTGAAACAACTAGAGTTTATAGATATAATGGTTCAACATTTACACCTACAGATATACCTCTTGTTATAGATAAAATGTGTAGTCCTGCAGATTATGGTCAGGTTATGATAGTTCAGCTTAGAGTTGGTGTGTTTCAGCCACTATGGGGCTGGGGTGCAGCCAACGGTAAGTATGAATATAATGGAGAAGATGGTACAAAATGGGTAAGAAATGCCACTGGAGCTTCTACAGAATTTGTTTATAACTATTATGTACCTTGTTTACAGTATAAGACAACAAATCAGTAAGGGGGTATTAGTATGAAATGGAAGTCAATGTTCATTCTTATAGTACTTAATATCTTTGTGATGCTGTTGGTTACTGTAACAGTTGAGTATGTAAATCTTGCGGATAGATTTATTACAATTGAGGATACAGTACAAGAAGCTCTTGATTCTGCAGTAAGTACTTCTACTAGGTCTGAGGAATTCTTTACTGAGAAAGTTCAAGCACAAATGCAGTCATATGGTATTACAAGTAATAAGACTACATCATATGCAGAAACAACTCTATGGCTTAGGGGTAGTGAACAGTTTTTAACTGGTAATACTTATGTTTTAGCTAAATATTATGAGGAGAATGGTAGATTTCCTAATACTATAGGAGAATATCAAACTTTTAACACTAAATTTACAGATTCTGTATTTGGTCAGGCAGGAGCTGTATATAAATGGTTGTATGGTAATATTGCTTCAGATTACACAAATTCTGCTTTAACTAGTTGGGCTAATAGAAATACATCAAGATATAAAGAATATAGTTCATTTAGTACATCAGGTGATAGAGACGCTATATCTTCCGGAGTTCCAGGAGAAGTAAGTGCAAGTCAGAATTTCAAGGCTTTTTATCAGAGTGTAGGTAAGTACCAGCAGACTGTAGGTTACTTAAAGCATAAAGAAGGTTCTACTAGTTACAAATTAGGTCTTGAGACTTATCCAGTTTTGGCAAATATGGGATTCACATATATGCAGGATTACAATAAGACTTCGTCAACTGTAACATCTGATAACTTTACTTCAACATATCATGTTGGTAAGTCAACAAATGGACAGAAAAAGACAGTTTATTTTTTAACTCCAACTTCGTTCGGTGTTACTTATGTTCCAACAGAAGTTTTGAAACCTACTTTTTTAGCTAACCTTGATACACTTGTGAGATTGAGAATGCTAGGTTCAGACCCAACTACAACATCAAGTGACGATGTTAAGGCTACTATGAAACAGGCTAATAAATGTGTATCTACTAATGTATTCAATAGTGGCTCTCAGGCAGTGCATACTCCTAGTAGTTCTGCTGAAACGATAGTATCAGATGGAGATGTAGAGTTTGATTTGAGTACTGCAAAGGTTAAAGTTGATTATTTCTACGTTAATTTTGGAGATACTGCTTTGAGAACAAGAACTGAAACTATAACATCAAAAATTAATGGAGCTGTTCAGGTTTACAGTGATGGTCATGCTACTTTGAATGAGAATGACTCTAGAGAAAGAACTTTAAACAGTCTTATCAATAAAGATAATGATACTTCTCGTTTAGTTGAGAACTTTGGTGGTCAGTCTTTAAAGGCTCAGTATGACAATGTAAGAAATGGTCGTATAGTTGCAAGAGTTAGTGTTAAAATCAAATGTCATGTACCTTATAAGTCATCAATATTACAGTGGATGGCTCAAAAGACTGGTACAAAGCATTTTGATATTAAGTCTTATGACCCAGAACACTTTGGGGTAGTTGATGGTTCTGATGGACTTTGGTTTAAGTATACAACTTATTATTGTACATCACGTACTTAGTATTCTAGTTAGGAGGTAAATTTATGTTAGCTATACTTTCAGAAATTGATTGTTTAAAAGTTTTGCAATCAAAGGGGGTATATCCAGACGAGTTCTATACAAGTATAGACAAGTTTAGAAATAATACTCCAGTTTTTAATGATGCTACTATAATTGTTATATTTGCAGGTAATTGTAGATTTAATAAGAAGCATACTATTGAACTTATTAAGACTCTCACAAAAAGGGCTGAAGATTCTAATGATGGTGGTATTAGTCATGTGTATGTAGTGTCTGATATGACTATTGCAGGTCTTAGGTCTTATTATAAGTATGAAGGTTCTATAGATACTGTGAGTATCATGCATGGTTGGAATTCTGTTAAAGATGATGTTAATATTTGGATTAAACTTCGTAATGAGCCAAAAGAAGCTGTTTGTTATTATTCAACTTTCGATTCTGGCGAGGTTGATAGCTTAATTGCAGTTTATAATGGAAGATTTACTAAAGAAGATGATTATATTCCATTGATACAGATTCCAAATGTGAAACAATTGCTACAAACGAGTTAATTCTTAATAGTGCGTATATAAAGTGTAAAATTTTATGTACGCACTATTTTTATGTGTAAATTCTGTTCTTAGTTGAACTATTTTTAGCTAGTTTGATTTGAAACAAACTAATTCGTTTTTAATTTAAAATATACAAAATAATGAATTTACTCTTAAATGTTGCGTATAATAAGTGTAAATTTTAAAACTTTTGTAAGGAGGCAAATTTTATGGTACAAGGCAATGCAACGCTAGTTATTGATTTAGGTAATTCTTCAACAAAAGGAAAAGTTCTTTTTGGAAAAGATAGCCAGACAGGGAAGTTTAGAGAAAGGGAGTTTGATATTCCTAATGTATTCGCCCCTATCGATGAGGGTTATGTAGTTTCACCAGACTACGATGACACAACATCTACAATCTTAAGAGTTGATACAGTTCTTAATGGTAGACAGATTTATGGTGATTTTTGTAATGGAGAGCTTCAGGCTAAGGAGAAACCATTATGTACGGTTAAACCTAGTGCTTCAGATAAGAAGTATAATCTTGATTCAACTCCATTAAGTTATAGACTTGCTTTTCTTTTTGCTTATAAGGCAATTATGAATATGCAAAGAATTTCAGATTTCAGTCAGTTAGATATTACTTGGACTGTAGTTACATTATTACCGCCAGGAGATTTGGATGAGGGTAAAGCTCCTTTGACAGAGCTTATTCAGTCTATTGATAAGCTTGAGGCTGTTTACCCAAAGGTTGATTTACCTATTAAAATTTCAAAGGTAGTAGTTCTTCCAGAGGGATATTGTGCTTATGCTGGGGTAGTTTATGACGTTGGTTGTCAGTTCAGACCAGATTATAAGTATCTTACAGAAGAATCAGTTCTTGTAATTGATATTGGTGCAGGAACTTCTGATATTCTTCTTATTAAGAATAATAAATTAGTTCAGAATTCTAAGTATACTATTACACAGGGAGGTAATAATGTTTATCAGCTTGTTCGTAGAAAGCTTAGAATGATGGGACTTGACCTTGATGATGACTCTATTAAGGCAGGTATCATTAAAGGAGAGGTCAAAGATGGTGCTAAAAAGATTAGTATTGTTGATATTGTAAATAATGCTAAACTCGAGGTAGCTCAGAAGATTGTATCTGAGATTCAGGATTTCTTTGACCTTACAGATACAAAGACTCGTTCTATTGGTTATCTGTTAATTTGTGGTGGTGGTTCTATGCAGGATTCCGATGTTCCTGAGATTTTCCCTATGAGTACTAAGGTACTTGAGAGTTTTAAAGCTCTTTCACCAAATGCTCAGCTTATTGATATTCCTACTCATATTGTATCTAAGGAGATGCCAGATGGGGATATCGAGAAAGTAGAAGAGATGATTAGCCCAAGAAAGTTAAATCTTTTAGGGGCTAGTATTCTTGCAGAACGTATTTAAAGGAGTGTCTAATTTATGCAATATAAGGTGTTTGTAGGAAACATATCACCAGAAGGTGAGCATATCTTAACTACATATCTTAATGTTTTTATGCCTGATGCAGTAATTGAGCCTTTAAGACCAGCAGGAATTAAAGGTAAGATGAAGAATCATGCTACAAGACAGGATGTTGCATTAGTAATATTAGACGAAAGCCTGTATCAGTCATGTGTGGGAGTGCTAGATAATGTTTTAGCACTCCCTAAAGTGCATAAATATACTGATGATGATGGTTTAAATCAGTTTTTAATCTCAAAGTTTGGTCGTCTTGATGGGGTAGTTGATACTTCTCCTACTGTACCACCAGATGTACTTATGGGTGAGGAAAGCTCCACAAGCTCAGAGGATAGTTATATCCCTAATAGTACTGAAATATTTGAGAAGCCAGAAACTACATTGCCGCCAGATAAGATTGTTGTAAGTAATACTGGTATTGTTCATTCAATAGAGGATGATGAATTTGATAATCTTTCTGTTGCTACTGATATACCATCTGAGGCTGAGTCAAGTGATGCAATTATCAACGAGTTAAGAGATAAGTTAGCTAGTAGTGAAATGATGGTACATAATCTTACACTACAGCTTCAGGATAAGAAAAATGATGCACAAGAAGATATTACTGCTTTTGTAAGCAGAATTAAAGAGCTTGAGACACAGTTAGAGGATGCAAAAAGACAAATTCAGAGTAGTGGTTCTGATGAGACAGACTATGTTAGTCTTGGTAAAATTGCAAAAGCAGAACAGGTTATTAGTCAATTTGATGACCTCAAGGCTAAGTTGCGTAAGGCTAATGAGGATAAGTCTGCACTTGAGTATGATAAGACATCTCTTTCTGGTCAAGTTGATTTACTTAATAAGCAAATAGATGAATATAAAAATAAAGTTGCTGAAATTGAGGTACTTAAGTCTGATATTAGTAGTAAAAATGATGAAATTACATCACTTAATGCTACGATTGTTGAAAAAGAAACAGCTTATACAGAGGTAGTTACTGCTTCAGAGAGTTACAAGGCTGAAATTGAAGTACTTCAGAAACAGATTACTGAGGATAAGGAACAATTATCTGTATTAGACGATACTAAATCTGAGCTTAGTAAGAAACAGCTTGAAATTAATAATTTAAATACAGAATTAGAGTCTAAGCTAACTGAAATTTCTTCACTTACCGAAAAATTGAGTGCTTGTGAACTTGATATTCAGACTAAAGCTGAATTGCTTGAAAAGAAAGAAAAAGAAATTAATGAGGCTTTAGATTTAGGTTCTGCATCAGATGAAAAGATTTCTGAGCTTCAAACTCAAATAAATTCATTGAGTCAGCAAATTGAAGAACTTACAAGTAGTATTTCTGAAAGAGATGAAAAGATTACAGCATATGAGTCTGACATTTCTAATTACAAAGAAACTATCAATATGCTCGAAGAAGATAGCGAGAAACTTTCGCATAAGGATGCTGAAATTTCAATGTTGCAGGCAGATATTGAAGCACATAATAATACAATTGCTAGTCTGAATGAAACTATTGAAAGATTGAATAGTCAAATTGTTGAGAAGGATTCAGAAATTAATAAACTTACAACTGATGTAGAGGTATCTAAAGGTAGTTCAGATATATCTGCTAAGGCTCTTGATAAAGCTATTGATGAGAAAAATAGTATTGAGGATAAACTTGTACAGACTGAAACGGAAAGACTTGAGTTACAGACTAAAGTTGAGCAGTTAGAAAAGTCAATTGCAGAATTAAATGGGGTAGTTTCTTCTAAAGAAGATGAGCTTCGTTCAGTTACAACTGATAAGGATAAACTTGAAAATCAGATTGATAGCTTACAGAAAGAGTTGTCTGATGCTAAAGCAGATGATGAGGTACTTAATAAGGTTCAGGAAGAATTACTTGAAGAGCGCAGAAAATCTGCAAGGTTAACTTCTGAAATTGAAGTACTTAAGAAAACTGATGATTCAGGTAAAACTTCTGAACTTAGACTTGAGATTGCAAGACTTAAGAATGAACTTGATAAGTCTAATAATTCTTCAGCAAGTAATGAGGAATTAGATGCTCTTAAAGAAGAGCTTGCTCAATATAAAGACAAATGTGCTACACTTGAGATTGATATTGCAGAGAAAAATGACCAGATTAAGGGTGTTGAGACTAATGTATTTTATCAGTTGGAAAATAGTGCTTTACCTAAAGTACCTATTAATGCATCTATTGACGCACCTAAATCTGTACCAAGTAATTTCATTCTAGTAGCAGGGGGTAGTACAGAGAGTAATGCTTCAGTTTATTCTTTATTGCGTAGAACTTGTGTAGCAGATGCCACAAAGCGTATAGTTATTGTAGATTTAGTTACAGATTCCACTCTTGATAGAGAATTTAGTTGTAAGCAGATTGTTTCACCAGTTAGTTGGTTAAATGGTGCTGATAAGTTGAAAGATTTTGTTGCACCTACAAGATTCCCGAATGTTAGGGTTATATCTACATCTCTCGCATATTTCAATGATTTATACTTATTGAATGTAAATTGGCAGAGAATCATTCAAGATTTAAGTGCTATGCCAGCAGATTATGTTATTATTAATATAGGTTGCTTAACGAGTACAGTTCCTAAAATTTTATTTAATACATTGAGCAAATGTATGAAGACTTATGTAGTTACTAAAGCTACACCAGTTAATTTAAGAACTGTATATCTTACACTTCGTGGTTTTACGGAGTTAAGTAAGAATGTTTCTGTAGCATGCGTTGACTACATTGTTAATTCAGCTAAGTTTTATAAGAAGTTAACAGCTACATTCCAAGCACAGATTTTGAGTGATAGTGATATATTGCAATTGTAGGAGGTGATTAAAGATGTCAATGAGAGCACAATTAAGTCTGATGTTTGATGACGAAAATTTGTTTGATAACTTTGTCAAACCTTACAAAGATGAGAAGTTATTAAATAATCTTATTATAAAATGCTTATCTGCTTATTATTATAATGAAGAGGTTAGAAATCTTATAGAAGGCACGAGTCTTGATGATGTAGCAGATAGTGAAGAGGTTACTAGCACTCAGAGTCTTGTAGATGGTATTCGAGCTTCACTTATTATGCAGGATTTCCTTGCTAGTGAACTTCAGAATACCATCGATGCAGGTACAGAAGATGTATCTAGCATCTTAAATAGGACGAATGAAGCAGCTGAGAAATCAGGGGTAGCTAAAACTACTCAGACTGAGTATGGTGCTAGTGTCCTCAAGATTGAACAGCATAATTTGAATCTAGGTGCTTCGCAAGAGAGTCAAACTTCAACTGGTACAGCTACTGAGCCTAATGATACACTTAAAATTCTTATTATGGCAGTATCAAAACTTGCGGAGGCTTCAGGAAATAGTGAAGTTGTTAATCTTCTTCATTCAAGTTCAGCAAGTGAACAAACAGTTGTACAGTCAGATGTTTCAAAAACTAAGAGTGTAATTCCTAAGCAGGAAGTTCTCAATGAGCAATCAATTGCACAGCCTGTTTCTGAAGTAACTGAGCCAGTTACAAGTAATAACTTTGAAGTTGAGGAAGACTTTGTTGAAGAAACACCAGTTACAACTAAAGATGATTTTGCACCAGAGCAGATTAGTGATATAGCTTTACAGGCTGAGAAACCAGATGCAGGTGATACTGCTACAACTAAAGTTCCTGCTAATATTGAGGAAGATGCTTCAGATGCAATCGGTGAGTTGTTAGGAAGTTTGTTTTAAATAGAATAAAGGAGGGCACTTTAAATGAGTTTTGATGACGATTTTGAAGTAGGTGATGGTTTTCAGGGAGTGCAAGAGGCTCCCTTACCAGACTCCCAACCAGCACCTAAAAGACGAGTAGTACAACCTATTCAGAGAGAAAGTTCTATGCCAGACCCAAATAAAGTAGTACAGAGACCGAAAAATGTATCTCATGTTAACTATAATGATAATGGTGGTAGAGCTAAAATGGGAAGAACACAGGCAGTAAATCAAGGTTGCTCACAGCCAGGTCAGACTATTGTGCGACAGCCACAAAGTCAGCAATCTCAGCCACAGCCACGACAGCAGAGACAAAGCATAAAGCAGCAGAGACAGAATAATCAGCAGGTTAATCAGCAACAGATGCAGATGCAACAGCAAATGCAGATGCAGACTCCACCACCAAATCAGCAAGTACCTAATCAAACTGGTCAGCAGATGTCACAACAGCATCAGAAGCCTGCTAAGAAGAAGTCTAAGATTCCAGTGGTAATTGGAGGGGTAGTTCTTGTAGCAGTTCTTGGTGTTGTTGGATTTAAGGTTATTAATGGAAATAAACTTGTTCCACAGACAGAGACATATGAAAGTTCTGGTAAGTTTGCACTTGATAATCTTCAGAGTAGCCTAAATAATTATGATGCTAGTAAAGTAGATGATTGTGTGGGCACTGAAGATGGCGATTCATATCTTGGTCAGGAATGGGCTTATGTAAATGGAGTTAAACTTCGTGAAGAGTTCATTAAGAAAGTAACAGGGGTAGTTAAATTTGAATACCCACAGGTTCAGCAGATGTCTACAACAGGTGTAGGTATGACAAATAAAGATGGCTCAAAGATTATGATTGAGTCTATGATGAATAATGGTGAGGCTGTTACTGTTACTATTCCAGATTATGATGCTTTAGCTCAGACTATGGATGAAGACATCAAGCAGATTCAGTCAATGTTTAAGTCATCTAAATATTCTGAAAGCGATTATGAATGGTATAATGAAATGGCTAATCTGATGCTTCAGTATATTTGTGATAAGGATAATTTACCTACAAAAACTGTAGAGCTTAAGTTACCTTTAGCAATCAGTACAGATGGTAGACCTTATGTAAAAGATGATGCTTTACTTGATGATGCATTATTTGGTTCAGATGAGTTTCATAATGCATGTGCTAAATTTGCACAATTATGTTTAGGCTATACTGGTTTCAAAGACGAACATTACACTGAGAAGGAGGAACAGCCTAATCCAGAGTATGAAGAGTGGTATAAATTATTTAACAAGTATTATACAGAGGATAATGGTAAGTTCAATAAAAGTACATCTAAGTGGGAGCCTTGGTATCTGAGAGACGAAAATAATAATTATATTCTCGATGAAAATGGTGAGAAAAAGGTAAATTATTATTCAGTTAAGGATGAGAACGGTAAAGACTGGATTGAACCTGAAAAGACTATCATGGTAGATGTAGATAAAGTTCGTCAGGTACCAGATGAATGGGTTGAAGAGACTGGTATTCTTTATAACTGGATTGGTTGTAATTATATTAAAAATAAATATGATGGTAAAGGAGATACAGTTGTTCGTGTAGGTGATGGCTCTATTGATAAGCCAGCAGGTATTGGAACAACAATTATTACTAAGGTACTTTGTACTGATGGTAAATATCACGATGTTCGTGTTGCTTTATTAGGCTATTGGACAGAGCAGAATGCTATTGATTATGCTGAGAAATTTTCTTCTAAAAATAGAGGTTTTACAACTTCTTCAGTAGTACAGTTGATTACTTATGAGGTATCTGTAGAAAATCTTGAGAATCAGGATATCACATTCGTATCATCTGAAATGACTTTGACTGATAAAAACTCTAACATTAGTTCTCGTACAGGTACAATGTATGGATTTAGTGAGACAGTTACAATTAAAGCTGGTGAGACACAAATTATTAATGACTGGGCAACCTCAACAGAGTTAGCACAAAAGTATGTATGTTGGGGAAAAGATTTCGGAAGAAATTATAGTATGGTTTATTTCGATGCCCTAGCAGGAACTGGTAATATACCTAAATATAGTGCATATGAACAGTTTACTGGTAAGTCTAGTATAGATGAAAGTATCGATATTGATACATCAAATCAGACATCTTCAACATCAAGTGGGGTAGATGAGTCTGACACTCTCGTAACAGAGAACTCTGAAACAAGCGAGAGTGGTACACAAGCTAACTAAGTTGCATTAGTTACCATAAATTTTGGAAAGCGATAATTCTTAGGAGTTATCGCTTTTCTTTTTAGTTTTATAAAAAGTTTTTAGTTGTCTTTTAATTTAAAATCCAAATATCAGTTTTAAGTCAAAGTATCTAATCGTTCTGTAATATAATTAATATAATCATAGTTTTACTTAATATTGGATTTAGTAATATGATTATAAAATATCAATTTAGTTCATTTACTATAAAAGAATTATTTGGAGGTTGTATAAATTATGTTTATCCGAAATGTGAAGATTTGTGGATACTTAAGCGGTAATGGGGTAGCATATTTTTAGATTATAATAAAATTTAGGAGTAACTAATATGAAATATATATAAGAGATTTTAAAACTAGTGTAGACAGATATTATTTTTCTGAAGATGATAATGATGATGAAGATTTTTATTTAATTATCGATGTAGATGATACGAGTCATAAAGAAGGTCATACTTATTACTTCAAGGATTTTGATACATTTAGATTCTGGTGCATGATAAATAAAGATGTTATTGGCATTGTTGATAATTATGAATTTGATGAGGTATATTATCTTTGTGCCATCAAGCATGATTTACATGCGAAGGCTTTATCTTTATTAAAAGATGGACATTATTCAATACAAGATTACGAGGATACAGAAGATGAAGTTAAATCATATTTTCATGATTTAGTTTTTGAACGTAAATTAATTCAGATTGATGCAGGATATATACCATTCTTCTCAGAAAATTTAATTGTGGTTTGGAAAGATTATAGTAATATTACAAAAGACGATAAACCTCTTACAGTTATAGATTTGTTACTTAAACATGATAGGTATTCTTTAATATTTGATAATAAACTTTATGTATATAAAGATTCAGATACAATATTATATTATACTATATCAGATGTTAAAAAGTTTATTCTGCTCACTACAAAGTTAAGCTTATTGAAATAAATATTAAGGTTTACTTTTAAAAGTTAGAAGTAAAATGTAATGAAAGTGGGGTAGTTATTATGAAACTTATAGACTTAACTTGTTCAAAATGCGGAGCCACTCTACAGGTTAACTCAGATTTAAAGAAGTGCATGTGCCAGTATTGTGGTAATGAAATGCTTATAGACGATGAAATAATACATCATAAATTAGATAATGGTTTTGAATTCGGATATCAGACACAGCTTGGAAGACAAAAATTTAAGGAGCAATTAAATGAAATAGATGATAAGATAGCTAAAGTAAAACAAAATATAGGGTTATATACTTCAAAGTCAGTCGCACATCTTTTTGTAGTTATAATACTCATTGTGTTGTTAATTATATGTAATATGATAGCAGGAGGTATGGATTAATGGTTAGCTTTATAATAGGTCTTATTTTTATAGTTATTATTTGCTGTTTAATAACTAAGGGTATATGGATTATAAATATTTTTGGGGCTGTGTTAATTTTTATAGCACTTACTAATATGCAGAAATGTTCTAATAAGGCTCAAGAATATACTAAGAAACTTGAAAGTTTACAGGCAGAAAGGGATAAACTAATGAATGTTGACTCATATAATAAAGATTTAAACTTAAATCTTTTTGATTAATAATTAAGATTATTTTTAAATACACTTTGTAGCGATTTAAGAATTCAATATTATCTTATAGATATTATTGACTTTTCTTCTATTTCATGCTATAATTGTATTATCAAAAATATTAAGTGAGGTTATATTATGGCAAAGACAGTTTATTATATTCATAATAATAGAAGATGGCATTATGGGATAGCTACTACTAAGCTGACTAAGCTGTATATCGTACCAGAGAGTTTTACTGAAATTACAGAGGAGTCTATTAAAACAGAAAAAGATTGTAGAGCTTATCTAACTGCAAAGTATCCAGATTTAGCAGTTAAGAAAGTATATCTTTACCATGAAGGCGGTAAAAGAGTAAAGAGTCAGGTAACTCGCAAGCATGATTTAAAGGATAGGTACAAAGATAGACAGATGCTTGACAGTATAAAATCCCACAAACAATATGCTATGGGGTAGTTTTAATATTTTTCTCAATTTTCAAACATTTTAAAATTTTATAAAATAAGCAACTTAACTATACGATTTTGCTTAGGTTTCAGCACAGTTGTTTTAGTTGAGTTGCTTTTTTAATATTATATAATATCTTGATTTTATATATAATTTGTTTTATATATTTTAGCATTTTTCTTTTATACAATTTTAAAAGTATGAATTTTTAGGAGTTAATTTGCTTTACACTAAGTCCATAACGTTTTAAATTTTTGCTATTATTTTTAAAATGCAATATATTGAGTTAGTCTATATTTTTATGGAGGTTTTGATTATGAATTATGAAAGACATTGTTGGGGATTATTAGTCCTCGGTTTGATTTTTGGGTTCATTTTAGGAGGAAGTGTAATAGGGGTAGTTCATAATTATCAGTCTAAAAAGAATAATGAAACTACAACAGTTAACGGTAAAAAATTTGAATATTGGGAGTGTACTGACCAAGCTACAAGTACAGATTTCTTAATTGCAAAGTTAGAGGGTAAAGAGCTTATAATTGATTTAGTTGATTTTGATGGTAAACCAAAGTCTAAATTAAATACTAAACCATGTGGAGTTTCTATTATAGAGACTACAAATCAATACTATATTTTAGAGGATAATGATACTGGTGTACAGTATATGATTTCGCATGATTTTAGTTCATATAGAGTTAGAACTTTTGAGACTGGTATGCCTTATTGTAATAAAGATGCTTAACAATATAAGTTATGTATAATATATGTAAGGAGGTAAGTGCTATGCGTATCAAGAAATTTTACCATAAATTTGAGTTACCTATTTTAATAATTGCAAATATTATATTACTTGCTATAGCAATTAAACTAGATTGTTTATGGATAACAATGCCTTATTATTAGAATAAAACAGGAGTATGTTTTGGAAATGAAGATTTAAGAAATTATTTAATAGGAGGAAGTATTTAATGAATAAGCGAGATAAAGGTTTGATATTTAAAATTTTAGGTTACATAGCTGCAGAGGTTCTAGTAGTTTGTGGTATTTTAATTGGACTTTCTGGTGCAAGCTACCATTATACAAACATAACGACAAAAGAGATTTTATACAATAACACTTTAGATAGTTATAAGGCAGAGATTAAATCTGAAGTTCAAAGTGCTATTGGTATTGTCAATACTTATTATGAAAGCTATAAGTCAGGTAGTATATCTGAGGAGGAGGCAAAATACAAGGCTAAAGAAATACTTAGGGGTATGCGTTACGGAGATGATGATTCAGGTTATTTTTGGATAGATGATACAGATTTTAATTTAGTTATGCATCCTATTCTTCAAGACCAAGAAGGTACTAATAGAAAAGATTTAACTGATGAAAATGGTGTAAAAATTATTCAGGAAATTATGAAAGTAGCTAAAGATGGTGGTTATAATGAATTTTACTTCACTAAAAGTGATGGTAAAACTGTAGCACCAAAGATAGCTTATTCTCAGGAATTTAGTGATTGGAATTGGGTTATTACAACTGGTGTTTATTCAGATGATATTCAGAATATTGTAGATAATTCAGAAGGTATTTCTAGATTAAATAATTTGTCAAAAAATACTGTATTTTTCCTTATAGTCTGTGGTGTTGCTTTAATAGTTATAACTCTTATAGGAGTTTATTTCTGCTTAGGTAAACTTATCAAGCTTATCGATGTAGCTAAAGACCAGTTACTTCAGTTAGCTGATGGTGATTTAACTGCTGAACTTACTGGTAAAGTTACTGAAAGAAATGATGAACTTGGAGCTATGATTCGTAGTACAAACCATTCAATAGTTTCTTTCAGGGGTAGTATATCAGATGTTAAAGATGCTGTTAATTCAGTATCAACAAGCAGTAATACTATTCAAGATATGACAAAAGGTGCAGTAGATGCAATAGGTCAAGTTACTGATGCTATCGAAAATGTAGCACAAGAAGCAACAAAACAGGCAGGAGTTGTTGATACAGTTTCTGTTAATGTTTCATCTCTTACTGATGCTAGTTCTGATGTTGCTAATGCTGTTAATTCTTCTATAAGTCATATGAATACTTTACAAAGTAATGCTATTGATATGCGTAAGAAAATGGAGTTAATGTCTGAGGAAAGTGAAAACATGGGAGTTAATGTGCAAGAAATTGCTAAACGAATTTCTGAAACTTCTGAGGATATTGAAAAAATGAAAGGTATTTTAGATAGTATTAAGAGTATTGCGTCTGAAACTAATTTACTTGCTTTAAATGCTAGTATAGAAGCAGCTAGAGCAGGAGAAGCAGGTAGAGGTTTCGCAGTTGTTGCAAATAGTATTAAAAGTTTATCTGAAAATACCTCAAAAGAATTGGATAATATTAAGGAGATTATATCTGCTTTAACAGAAGGCTTTGATGAATGCGAGAAATGTATTGAAACTGTTGTAGATTGTAACAATAATAGCACAGAGTCAACAAAAGCTGTAATTGAGCAGTTTAATCAGATAGACTCAGGGGTAGCTGATACAAGTTCACAGTTGCGTGTTGTTTCAGAAGTTAAAGACCATATGCAGAAAGATATTACTTCTCTTAAGGAGCAAATTGATATAATATCAAATGGTGCTGAAAATAATGCAGCTATTACGGAAGAGGTTAATGCAAGTGCTGAAGAATTGTCATCTTTACTTGAAAATATTAATCAAAGCTGTGAAGATATGACTTCTATGGTTACTAAGCTTGAGAATAGTATTTCTAAGTTTAAGCTTTAATATATGAGCATCATAAAGAGATTAAAACTCTTGATGAAAGATACATAAACTGATATGGAGGTGATTTTATGTTACGAATTTTTAGTAATGATAAAACAACTGCAAAAGATGAATTAGTTTTAATGATTTTTGTAGCAATTTGCATTCTTATTGGGGTAGTTGGAGTCATTTGGCAGTATAATACTTCAACAACTGTATTTGGGGTATTATGTATTGTTACAGGTGTTATGTTTATTCCAAGTATAGTGTGGCGATTGCATGAGAATTATAAAACAAATAAGTAATTAAAAAAGTCAAGCAGTAATGCTTGACTTTTTTAGAGTTTTGTGGTATAATTAAATATAAAAGGAGGTATACTATATAATGAAATTAGTAGATTTAACTAAGTTGAATTGGAGTACAACACATAATGGAGGTACTTCTTATGGTTGCTATTATAAAGCATCTACTATAGAAAATGGTAAGAAGTATTATTATAAATGTTCAAATTACTATGCAGGTCAAGATTGCTTTGGCGATGAAAGTTTCTACGAGGTAATTTGTAGTAGATTTTTAAGTAAGTTAGGTTTTGATTGTGTTAAATATACACTTGTATATGCTAAGGTTACAATAAATGGTAGAGTTTTTAATACTTATGTTTGTAAGTCAGAAAATTTCTTCCGAGGGTATAGTTCAAGGACTACATTGGAGAATTTGCATAGGGTATATGGGGGTACTGTAGACGACCTTATTACAAAATTAGGTATTCAAAATCAAGTAAGATGTATGATTTTAGCTGACTTTATGACTTTACAAAGAGATAGGCATGGCGGAAATATTGAGTTACTTGAGAAAAACGGTAAATATGTTTTAGCTCCTTTATTTGATAATGGTCTTGGTTTATTATCACCTTATCCTAGTGCATTTAAGACAGATATATCTAAATATGATGTACTTGCAGATTATCCAGTTAATAATTATATAGGTACAAGAAGTTTATATCAGAACTTGAGATATATAAATCAGCCATTTAGGGTTAACAAACTTACAAAAGAGGATAAAAAATCAATATTTTTTGGAATGAATGAGTTATTACCAAAAAGTTATATAGATAAAATTTGGGAGTTATTAACCTATCGATATATGTTTTTAAGAAAGAGAGGTTATATCGTAGATGATTGAAAAGTATAAAATCTATAATGAAAAGTTTAAAGAGCTTGAGGGGTATCTCTATTTTAATACAGAAACTCAGCAGTTTTCTATGACTATTCTTGATGACTATAATGGTAAAAGCCCAGACTGTTTCTTTAGAGAGTTAAATAAACAAGGTATTACTGAGGTTCCACAGCATTTAGTTGATATGTGGGTTCAAGGTAGAGTATTCCCACCAAATAGGCAAGGCTTACAAGGTATGCTTGCAGATATTGGTATGACTGAATATAATTTACATGACATATTAGTATACGGAAATGGTAGATGTCAGATGGATTTTAGTTGTATAATTAGGGAGGAATAGTATATGTATTTGTATTTAGAAGCTACAAGAGATTGTCCTTTAAGTTTTGATGGTAGTGAAGTTACAAGAGTTGATTTTGGATTACCAAATAGTAGAAAGTCTGATGCTAATTTAAGTATTAAAGTTTTTGGTGATTTACTTGAACATCCAAGCCCGATATGTACAAGACAGCAGGTAGCTGTTATAAATTGTCAGTTCTACGAAGATAGGGATGAATGTGAAAGTCAGGAAGCTATGTATGTATATCAGTCATTAAATAAAGAATCTAGTTTATTACTATGCACTTTAGGGGTAGACTTAGACTGTACAAATTCTGTAATGTTCTTGCAAAATATTTATACAATAATCACTGGAGTTTATAAACAGCATTTTTACACAGAATTTTTACCAGTTGTTGCAATCTATATGGATAAGGAAGTTTTCTTAAAGTTTAGGATGTTAAATACCCATAAGCATATCAAGATGTATGAGAAGTCTGGTCTTGTAATTATGTATAATTAAATTAAACTTATGATTTCCTATTGACTTTTATTGAGTTGTGTGTTATAATAGATTTATAATTTAGCTGGCAAAACCTCGAACCTAAAGGTTCGAGGGATGTCAGCCAGCTTTTTTGCGAAACCTAAGTTTCGCAAATTCAAATAACAGTTTTTATTTGAAAATACATATATTTTGCTATATAATATGTATATATTAAAATATTAAAGAAAGGAGGAAAACATTAATGGAATTTGCAGTGCAAAGTAATGTCATTCGGGGGTTATCAAAACAGCAGTATCAGACGTTAAAAGAATTATGTCAGTATTCAAATAATCTTTATAATGTTGCGCTTTACAACATCAGACAATATTTCTTTAATGAAAAACAGTTTTTAACTTATGAAAGCAATTATCACGAGTGTAAGGAAAATGAAAATTACGCTTTACTTCAAGCTGGAGTTGCACAGCAGACTCTAAAAGTCGTTGACAGAAGTTTTAAGTCATTCTTCAATTTATTAAAGAAATGTAAAACTGGTGATTATCGTTACCACGATGTAAGGATTCCACGCTATCGCAAAAAGGGCGGATACTTTAACTTGATATTATCGACTAATGCAATAAATATAGTAAATGGATATTTTAAACTTCCAATTAGTAGGGAGTATAGAAAATTACATCCAGATATGGAAGATATTTTAATTCCATATCCAGAACGATTAAATGGTGCAGAGTTAAAGGAAGTCAGAATATGTCCTCATGATAATGGAAGATATTTTAAAATTCAGTATGTATATCATTGGTATCAAGAAAAAACTCTTGTAAATCCTGATAATATAATGGCTATTGATTTAGGGGTAGAAAATCTTGCTACTTGTGTTTCCAATGTTGAGACATCATTCATTATGGATGGTCGTAAATTAAAATCAATCAATCAGTATTGGAATAAAGATAAAGCAAGACTTCAATCTATTGCTATGAAACAGGGAATGAGAACAACTCATCAAATTAACAGGATTACAATCAAGAGAAATAACTGTGTCAATGACATTATCAAAAAGACTGCAAGATACATCATCAATAACTGCATTGAGCATCAGATAGGTACATTGATTGTTGGTTATAATAAAGATTTCAAAAGGTCTGTAAATATGGGTAAAATCAATAATCAGAATTTTGTACAGATACCTTTAGGCAATCTCAGACAGCAGTTAGAGTTTTTGTGTTGGACTTATGGTATTAACTATATTGAGCAAGAAGAAAGTTATACATCTAAGAGTAGTTTCATAGATGGAGATATTCTTCCAGAGTATAAAGCAGAACAGCCATATTTAGGGAAATTTAGTGGTAAGCGTATTCATAGAGGTTTGTATAAATCTAAGAATGGTATTGTAGTTAATGCAGATGTAAATGGTGCAGCCAATATCGGCAGAAAATGTAAGCAGAACTTCACTTTTGAAGAACTGTCTAGTGGGTTTTTGGCAAACCCTAAGCGTATAAGGGTAGCGTAAAGCTATCAGACTACACTTGAATCCTCTGAGCTAAAGCTCAGGGGAGTGTCAAAAAGTCAAGGGAGGGTATATTAATGAAAAATTTAATTAGCAGAGTTTTAATTATTATTTCCGCATTAGCAATGTACACATTTGTATCTGTAGTTTTATCTATACCAGTGTTGTTGCTTTGGAATTGGTTGATGCCTACAATTTTTGGTATAACAAAGATAACTTTAGGTCAAGCATGGGGTATCTCTTTACTTTGCGGTCTTTTGTTTGGTCAGAGTTCCAGTGAAAAAAGTAATTAACTTTATATGAATTTAAAGGTCAAGCTTAAATGTATAATTTAGGCTTGACTTTTTTATTGTTTTATGTTATAATAACATTAAAAGGAGGTTTATTATGCAATTTGTAGAACAAAAAGATGATTGGGATTTAATCATTCCTTTTAAAGAAGATTGTTTTGATTTGAATTTACATAGTGATAATAAGTTTGAAAAGCTTACACATAAGTTCTTATTTGCTTTTCAAGATTCAGGAGATTGTGAGGCAGTACCAAGTTATTGCTTTGCTAGTTCTAAGGATTTAACTAAAGTTTATTATCCTTTAAAGTATAATGAGCTTGTTGTAGCCTATTTAGAGCTAGATGTATCAAAATCAGGGGTAGTGAGTTTTACTTTAGAGGAGTTTATAGATGGCTTAGATGATGCAGATTTACCTCATAGTGTTACTAATGTTATTGAACGAAATTATGACGAGGTAAACAAAAGTAGTATTTGCTTTAGTTGTCATTTATTCTTAAAGTATAAAAGACCTTGTCATTATATACAAGAGTTTCCTAAATTAGCAGGTCATATTACTAAGTTGAATGTATTTCAAAAGGTAGGAGCACATAGTTGGGAGATTTATGATACTGTAAAAGTAGCTAATATAAATGGGGTAGCCCATATAGTTGCTTTAACAATAAATGAGCAGATTTATGAGACTAATCCTTTAATGCGAATCGAGTTTAATGATTTAGGTACACTTGAGGAATTTAAAGAAGGTTGGGGCGAAGATGTAGAGACTCTATTACCAGAAATATTAGATGCTTATACTGATACTATATGTGAGTACGATAATGTTGCTAATCTCGATATAATTATTGATGATAATAATTATTTTTATGGAGATATGCTAACTCTTATCAAAGTTGATGTTTTAAATTCAATAGCACCAGCAGGTTGGACTTTTATTGATAGCTAAGTTTGAGCTTTAGTTTTTGTATATAAAATATCTTTTATTTGGAGGAATATTATGTCTATTTCAGAAAAACTAATTAAAAGTCCTCATCGAGGTAAATGGAATGGCGAGGATTTGATTTTAAATAAAGATAGAGTAAATGACTTTGGCGAGGTTCTGACTCCACCTAATATCGTAAGTGATATGCTTGACCTTGTTTCTAAAGAGTACGGAGAAAAACTCGGACAAGCTGAAGGTACATTACCAATTGATAAGACCTTTTTAGAACCATCAGTTGGTACAGGAAACTTTGTAGTCCAGATTTTACAGCGTAAGTTACGAAATTGTCATAGTGACGAGGATATCTTTAATTCCGTTGCTTCAATCTATGGAGTTGATATTCAAAAAGATAATGTGCTTGAAACACGATTAAGATTGCTTGAGGAAATTGAAGCTATTAAGCCAGATGAAAAGTTCTTATCACTCATTGCAGAAGTCCTTGAAAAAAATATCATTGGTGGCGATACTTTATCTGATAAGCGAGGTTGTAATGTTGATAATGTATGGCTTAAAGGTTCAGTTATGAATGCTACTGGTACAATTGAGGATGATGGTATTAGTCATGATAGATTGATAGCTTATAGATGGTCTTGGGGTAGTCCAGTTACAAAAACCGTTGAGTTTTTGATTGAAAAAGATGAAGAAAAAGTAGTTGAGCCAGTAAAGGTTGATATGAATAATCTTGCTGATAAGTTTAAGAATTTGTTTTAATTAAGGAGATTTACATGTTATATGTATATGATTTTCCAGTAGCACTTAAGAGAGGAAATATAGCTTTAATAGATAATTCATTTAGAATTGTTATTTATCAAGAGTCAGAACATTCGTATGTAGTTCCTGCAGGTAGTATTGTAAACCCTATAGATGAAAAATATGATTCTTATTATCCAAATATATTTAATAAACAAAAGTATGTAAATAGAAAATTACTTTGCACTACAGAGAGCACATCTTTTTGGAGTTTATCTGAGGCAATTAGTTTTATAGTAGGTTTTGATACTACGATATCCATATCTAATGATTATGAGTATCGTATTGAAAAGGATTTTGAGAAATATTTTAAAACTTTAATATGGTCTAAGGGTAAAAAATGTGTTTGGAGAGTACCAGATATAATTCCTTGTACAGATTGTCTTGGATATGATGAACCTTGGAATGTTGAGCTATTTGGCTGTGAAGAAAAGAATAACGTTAAGCATCGATTTGATTTACAGAGTGTTCTAATGTTATTAGCTTATACACATAAGGGTAATAATCTTAAGGAATTAGTTAATAACGCTATAGTTGCAGATTCATTTTATAATCCTAGTTAGCAAGGTAAAGTTATATGAAAAGTGATTTAGTTTATTTTGACGAGTATCGATTTTCTGACGGTGATTTAGTTACTGAACTATTTTATAAAGAAGATGTACAGAAACTTAGAGATTTCTATAAAAATAATTGTTATGGCTTGGCACAAAGTGTAAGTGAAACTTTAATAAATAATAATGTTTTATGTTCTATTATAACTTTTAAAGGTTATAGTGCAATGGCAGACCCAATACAGGTGCAAAGTGACTTTGATGATTCTATACATTTATATACACATCATTCAGTTATCTTTTTAGGCACATGTTTTATGGATATTTTGCATTCGAATAGATTATTTTCAGTTAAGGAATATCTTACTAGATTATATTGTAGGGAGTTACAAATATATTTGGATATGTCTACAAGCGTATATGATAGTAATGGGTATCCTGTAACACCAAGTCTTGAGTTTTTTAACAATTATATTAAGGAGAATGAGATATGTACATAATAGATTACGATAAAATGAAGCCAGCAGGGGGAGTAGCTAAGGAAGCTAATAAACATAGTAATGTTGGTTATGCTATTCCAGATACAATTGCTATGAATATGGTTGAGCTGATTGACAGTTCTTGGTTTATACCAAAGCCATCTGAATTAAGTGATAATAAATTACTTTTAGATGAGTACGCAAATAATCATAGAGTTCTGGATATTTGTTGTAATTCAGGTATTTTATTGTATTGGTTTTTACAACGATTCAGAACATATTTAACAAGATATGCTAAGACGTCTTTTAATAATTCAGAAGATGAATTATGTGAGTATATATTAAAAAATTTATTATATGGAGTATCTATAAATTTGACTATTTGTCGAATTATTAGGAGTATGTTATATAATAATCGAGATGTTTATGGTAATATCTATAATTGTGACGTATTAAATGCTACACACCATGCAGATAGTGATGAACTAGAAATCAGGGGTAGTGAAGTATATATTTATGATAGAGGTAAAGGAGAAAAAGTTCCTATGAAATTTGATGTAGTTTGTGGAAACCCACCTTACAATAGTGATATGTATATAGATTTTGTTAAATTAGGTCATAAGTTAGCAAAAACTTATGATTTATGGATTACACCTGCTAAGTGGCAAGCAAAGTTAGGTGGAAAAAATGATTCTTTTAGAGAATTAATTACTCCATACATAAGTAATTTAATTTTTTATAAAAATCCTTTAGACGTTTTTCCAGATACGCCTATGTGTAATGATTCTTTAAGTATCTATTTAGTTGATAAGTTTAGACATGTGGATAAAACTTTCATAATAAATGGAAAATCTACATTAGTTAAAGATTGGGATATTGAAGATGGATTTGATATAAATTCAGATTATAGACAGATTAAGATGAAGGTATTGTCAAGAAGTGGAAGATTACTTGATGGTTCTTTATTTAGTCCACAGAAAAGTTATTTTACTTCTAAAAACTTTGGAGAGGTAGATAATGGCAAGATTATTGAAGATTTAAGTAGTCCTTATATTTTAAAAAATGCAAAACGTACTTTTAATATAAATGTTAAGGATTTAAAGCATTTAGACGAAATAGATGCTTATAAGTGTTATATATCAGGATATTTAGTAGATTGTCCATTAGTTAATATTCTAAAACCAAATGAGGTATCTGTACGAGGTGATGTTTTACTCGGATTTGGAGATAGATTTACTTGTGAGAGTATTAAGAGTTATTATCAGAGTAGGTTAATTTGGTATTTAATATATGGCTTGAACATGGGAAATTTGAACACTCAGGCATTTAAATTTGTTCCAGACCCAGGTAGTTTTGATAAAGTTTATGAAGATAGACCTTTAGGTGGATATACTCCAGATGAAAATGGTATTTACACAGATGCTAACGGGGTAGTTCATTGCAGTTTATATATTAAGTATAAGTTAACTCAGCAGGAGATTGATGTCATTGAATCAACTATAAAAGAAAGAAAATAGTTTATGAAAATTTTAACAGAAGAAGCAGATTTAGATGAATTATCTTTCATCTTACAAAGTAATTCATATTTTGGATATTCTGAGAAGACTTTAAATGTATTATATTGTACTGCTAAGAAGGCTTATACTTATTTAAGGTATTTAGATATAATTCTAAGTATTGAGTCAAAGTATATTAAGGATTCTTTTGTGCCTATAGTTCTTTCTTTACAAGAATCTTTTTATATAAATTTATTTAAGTTGATAGATACTGGAAAAAGTTCCAAGACTTATAATATGCAGACTTTTATTAATTACTTAGATAAACAGACAACACAAAAGCCATTACATTTTTGGAATAGTTTATATAGTAGTTATATGAATAGTGATTTATTAAAGTCTATAAGGCTGAGAAGAAATAAAGTTTTTGCACATAATTTAGGTGAAGATGCTCAGGTTATATTTAACACTAGTAAAGTTGATTTAATTCAGTTAAAAGAGTTTTTAATATTTTGTATTAAACTTACTTACCCTAATTATACAATTTTACCTGCAGTAGTGACTACCGATATTACAAATATTGGTTCTTTTGAACGCTTGATAAATAATTTAATTAAGGAGGTGACTTTATAAATGACATTAGAGGAATACATAAATAAGCATGGTAGTTCCTATCCAGCAACACAGATTGCTTTTCAAGATTTTTGTGATATAATTGAAAGTGGAGATTACCATCAAGGCTCATTAACACAGGATTTACCTATAGCAAAGTTAATTAACTATGCAAATGCAAATTCTAATGATGATGTAGACTTAAATGAATTGTTAAATTCAAGTATTGATGGCATGAGATTATTTGCAGAGTACTGTAGTGAAAATCCAGATTACAAAGGGGATAGAACTCCATTATTAAGCCCAAATCTAGGGGTAGATATAGTAAAAGGCATTCGTAAGAAGTTAGTTCCTTATTACGAGAAGATACACAACTATGAGAGACAGCCTAGTATTGTAAAGGATAGATGGGCAGGTTTTAAAATTTCAGATAAGTCTAGAAGTGGTATGTCTGAAATTGAGAAATACAGAAAAGGTATAAAATAACTTAAACTTATAAAGATAGTGGTAGAAATACCACTATTTTTGTTGACTTTTTGTAAATATTATGGTATAATATATAAAATAGATTATAACTATGGAGGTATTATATTTATGACATCAGAGGAAAAAGAAAATTTATTAACTGAAGAAGGTAACGAACTAATAAGATTGTTACATAGCAAGAATTTTTTAGATTTAAGAGGAGAATTAAAGGAATTTTTAAAGACTTGTCATTCTCAGACTATAAATGATTATAAAAGTCTGTTTGAGGATTTACTTGGAGAATATGGTATGAGAAATATCTCTGAGTTAGAGTTAATTATTGAAATAATCAAGGCTCTAAATATGGATAATCAAGATAGAGTTTTTACACCAAAGTTCACAGATGCAAGTCATTCAGATAGTTTAGACATAGAGAATGCTAATGCCTGTATCAGGTCTATCAAAAGAAACTTAATTCCAGTATTAGTGGGTGAGGCAGGTTGTGGTAAAACTTACACAGCAGAGCATTTAGGTGAGAAGCTGCGTGAAACTTTTGGTAAAGAAGGTCAGACATTAAAACAGACAAAGATTTGCTGTTCAGGTATACCTTACAATGAGTTTTGGGGTAGTTATGATGCAGTTTCTCATATGTGTACTGGTTCTTTTAAGTATATTTGGAAAGAAGCAGAGAATAATAGTGATATATTATATTATGTTATCTTAGATGAAATGTTAGACATGACAGACATCAGACAGACATTTGGAGGAGCTTTTGCTGACCTTGATAATTTACCTAATAATCTATTTATAGTTGCTACTGGTAATATTGGAGTTTGGGATGCAGGTGGTGTTACATATAGAAAAATGCTAGATGATGATGGTATTGACCAGAATAGATTTAATTTGATTCCAGTACATAATATTTTTGAAGATTTGAATTCAACTGAGGCACAGCTTTATTTATCTAGTTTTGATAAAGAGTCTGAAAGATTTAAGGAAATTATGGAGATAGCTACATCATGTGAGGGCAAGATATTATCACCTCGTAAATTCAGAAATATGATGCAGTTATCAGATGAGGAATTTAAAGAAGATATTGCATTTGGCAATAAGAGAGATAAACATTATAAAGAAAAGGCTCTTTTAGTTGACAGACCAAAATATGAAGAGTAAAGGTGTTAAAGATGGATAGTGTTAAATTACCAGTTAATCTTACATGGAAGTTATTAGCTCGTATATTTAATGACTTGAGTTTGGAATCTTTATGCAATGATTTGTTTAAACGAAATGAGTGTAGTCCATCAAATAGTTATGAAATTATTTATGGACTTACACTTGCTTTACTTAGAGGTACATATTCCTTATATGAAAGTCAATCAGATGGTGTTACTGCTAATGTTCAATTATATGACTTAGATAAAACAATAAGATTTAATACTTTAGCAAATTCCGAAGTTTACGGTAAAACTATGAAGTATAATTGGTTTTGTAAGGAACATGCTATTTTTGTTAAAGTGTTACAGATATGTGAGGCTAATAGTTCTAAGTCTTTTATTAAAAGTCTTTCCAATTATAAGTCAGAAATCGAAACTAATTTTAGAGTAAGATTTAATGATTATAGATTGGAACAAAAAGAGCTATATGATTTTCTTAAAGACCAGTTTGATTTTGATACCTTTAAATTTACTAAATATAGTTTGATGCGAAGAAATGAGTTATTATATCGGAATTTGTGTATCTTAGCATACTTAGTTTTAGCAAGCGATGATATAGACACATCTGATAGGGGTAGTAACTTACTTGATTACTCAAAGTTAGATTGTTTATTGATTCAGTTATATGGTGTAAAAGAAATATGGAGAAACATCAATAATATTAAGCAGTTAAATGGTAAGAAGCATTATAGATTTGACAAAGAAATAGCTTCAGGGGTAGGTGGTTCTTTAAGACCAGATGCAGTTTATTGTTTTGATAATCAGCCCTTACGAGATATATTAGTTGATGTTAAACTATACGCTAATCCTTGTATTGAAAATGGAGTTTATAAATACAGAAATAATTTTAATCAGGTTACTACATATGCTTTAGCCTATGCGAGTTTTATTGGTTCTAAAGATGCTGATAAAAGTAGTCGAAAAGATATAAGTTATACTGATGTAAATACTTGGATTTTACACTTTAGAAAGAATATAACTAATCGAGAGCAAGGATTAAATGGTAAACAATTGTTTGATTTTAGTCCAGTAAGGGTATATAATATTGATTTGAGTGAAAGTAAAGGTATTGAATATCTTGATGAGCAGATTAAGATTTTTGTACATACTTATTTAGTAAAGGAGATATTATGAAGAATTTCGAGGTTACAGGTTACTTTAAATATAATGGTATTTGTGAAGTAGTTAAGGCTAAAACACAGAAGGAAGCTTTACAACTTGTTTTAAGAAATCATAATATAGCTTATAAGAATTTGTTAAAATTAACAACTTCAGAGAATAAGAAATTATTAGATGCATGTATAGAACCATATACTTGGATTGATTTCACTGTAGCTAATGTGGATGCTGAGTTCTCTTTGACAGGTACTGGAAATTGGCATATAGCAGAATGATATTGGGTAGTTATGTATTTGAGCCTAACTAAATAGCTAGGTTCTTTTTTATTGTAGTTCTTGTGGGGAAGAAATAAGCAGAGTATTATCAGGGGTTGCAAAAAGTGGTGTTTGCAAGTGTAGAAAATGTAAAGAAGAGGGTAAGTGAACCCTCTCCTTTTTAATTACATATCTTTCATTGCCTGTGATATTAGTTTACGAGTAATCTCACCACCTACACGTCCTGCATCTCTTGCAGTTAAGTTCTCAGATTTGAGGTCAACTCCAAGTTCTGATGCAACCTCCATCTTGAACTTTTCCATTGCATTTTTTGCTTCAGGCACTTCGATTCGATTCTTATTAGACATAATAAATCTCCTTTCAGTTAAGTCTTGATTTTCTTGTTGCAGTATTATTATGTGCATTTTCGCTTAAATTAAACTGTGAATAATTTCCAATTTAAGGAGGATATATTGTGAGAAGCACTGAAAAAGTAGGTAAATTTCTAAGACTTGTAGAGAGTATGTTTATCGTATTTAGTTCCTTATTTATTATTGTAGGGATACTATTAGGTGGGATAGTCCTTGTAAGTTGTATTTTTGGATTTTTAGCTTTTATTACAGTAGGTTTAATATTGCTTCATTCAGCTAATATAGCTATAAGAAATAGAGTAATAGCTTATGAGAAAGGAACTATAGTCCAAGGAACAGTTACCAGTGTTGAAGTAATTAGAGAACAAGATAGTGATGGCATAACCAGTAATCATTTATGTATTAAAGTTGGTTTTAATAATTTGTTAGGCACATATATAATAAAGCAGTTAACTGATGGACAGTTTTATAAGAAGACAGATTTTCAGGTAGGTCAGCTTATTGAGCTTTGCATTTATAATGATTATGTGTTAGTTAATTAGGAGGTTGTATGAGAAGTACTTATAGAGTAACAAAGATATATCGAGTTTTAGGTATTGTATTTTTAATATCTGATTTCTTTATATTTTTAGGTACAGTTAATTTAGTAAATGATGTAAGTTTTTTAGGTGCTGTATTTGTAGTTTTTATATTCTTTATTTTAAGTATTATTTTTCTTATCAAAAGTCATACAGAAGCTCATAAGCGTATTATAGCTTATGAAAGGGGTAAATACTATAATGGTAGAATATCTGTTAAAAAATATACTGAAAGAGGAGACTACAAATCTTTACGAATAGGGGTAGCTATTTGTGATGGTTCAGTTACAAAGTATCTAACAGATGCTAATTGTTATAAACCAGAAGAACTTAAATTAGATGATAAAGTTAGAATTTGCATATACAAAAATATGGTATTACTTGACGATTTTAATGATGAGAATTAAGATTAGTATTGAGCTAGTCTTGACTTTTTCTTTGTTTTATGTTATAATATAACTATAATTGAAAGGGTTGATTTATATGAAAGATTTTTATAAGTTATCTATTGATGAATTGAAGAGTAGAAGAGAAGTTCTTCTTAGAAAAAGAGAGGCTAAGAGATATACTTTAGCTGACTTAGAAGAACTTGAAGCTATTGATATAGCTATTCATTACAAAGAGGTTGAATTACCTATATTGAATAAGAATAGCATTTCAGAAAATAATGATGAAGAGGATGTAAGTCAGTATTCTATTAAAAATATCAAAAGAAGACTTCAAGAAGAGAGGAAAAAGTGATGAAAAGTATTTACTCAATGTCTTATTCGGAATTAAAATTTATGAGATTAAGATTATTAGCGAAGTTAAGTCTGTCAGGGGTAGAGCAAATGCATTTAGATTATGCAGATTCTATTATTAATGATTTTGAGGCTAAGCAGAGGGCAAGAGTTAGATTACTCAGTGTACTAAAAGGAGTTACTAAGAATGGTAGATATATATAATGATATTGATTTTAATATGATAATTCCTGTAGAAATAGATAATACAATAAATATTAAATTTGTATCCTTTTGTTCTGATTTAAGAAAGTTAGGCTTTCTTGGGAGACCTATAGGCTATTTATTAACAAGTGTAAATTGTAAGGGTATTTTATACTATCCAGTACTTATAAATACAAATATAATTTTATATATCGAGCTAGTAAAGTTTGGTGACTATGTTAGTTGTAGTTCAATTGAATTTTTAGATGCTGTAATACGTTGTGGATTTTTAAGCATTGAGACTAAAAAGATTGTTGAAGTTGAGTTAAGAAAGTACTTTTTTAAATGTGATGATTCAAATATTGCAGGTTTAGCTTTGAGTAAGCCATATAACACGGCAGACTGGAATATTACTAATGAACAATTATTTAAGTTTTACATAGATGATAAGGTTTTTTGGAGACCTTGTTTCTCAGCTATTAATGAAGTAAGTAAGAAATTAACTATAACAGCTACTAAATCAAAACTTGTCAATGATAAACTTTTTATAGATAAAATATCAGGTATGCATTTACCATGCATAGTATCAAGGGGTAGTGAAAAGTATTTATGTGGTATTTGGGTAGATTGTTTTTACTATAGTATTCCAGTTCTTACAATAGTTTGTGAATGTACTACAGATTTGAATTCAGCTTTAAAGGTTTGTAACGGAGATGATGAATTATTTTCTTATGTTATGACACAGCCATCAGAACAAACATTATATTATAAGGATTTTAAGTTTAGCAAGAATGATATTTATTACATAAATACTCTTTTTACGAAAAAAGACTTATTTAAATCGATATTTGAGTCAGATGAATATAAGATAGAAAGGTTTTTATAAGTGAGTTTATGCAGTTTGTGAAAGATATTGATTTTGACACAATAATACCATTTAATGAGCAACTTGCAGGTTTTCCAAAGTATTTAAAAGATTTTGGGGATTCAAAAGCTCCGAATTATTGTGTAGCTAATAGTAAAGACTTATCAAAGGTATATTACCCTTTAGTAACAGGGGTAGACCTACTCGGTTTTATTGAATTTGATTTTGCAGAGCGTCTTATTATTCATACTAAGAAACTTTGGCAGTTATTAGCAAGTGCAAATTTAAGTAAAGACATATATGTTCTTGTAGAGGATGTGCTTGCAAAGTACTATAGTTGGGCAGAAGCAGGTAGAGAACCAGTATGTTTTGATATTATATTATCAAGTAAAGACACTTGGTTGTCTTGTAAAGATATAAATAAAGCATTAAGTAAATGGACTATAAAGGCTACTAAATATAGCGTATCAGGCAAGTCTACTTGTAGTATGATTGAGCCTTATATACATACATTTTTAACAACAAATAATGAGTTAGGTGTAATAAAGACTACGAGATTTATTGATACCTTTCCAGTTATTTTCTTTAGTACAGTCATTTTGGGTGGTTCTAAGGAAGTTTCTATAAATCAGTTAGATGAATTGGAGTCAAGTGAAGAACAATTGAATACATTTAATTTAGCTTTTCGAGTAAAAAATAACGATTTATGCTATTTAGATGTTTTTGATAAAAATTTAGAGCTTATAGAAGAGCTTTTTAATTTTAAAAATTACATTATTAAGGAGGTATTTTAAATGAAAGTAGTTATAAGTACAGACAGTTCGAATGCAATATTTACTGCATCTGTTGAGAGAGTACTTGATAGCATAGCATATAAAGTTTTTGACTTATCTAAGTATAAATGGTTACATATAACAAAAGGAAAAATGGCTGAATATTTTAGAGGCTTTTGCTTAGATGATTTCATCACTGTATTTGAGTGTATAACTTTAAACCAATCTGGGGTAGTTTTTACTGTTGAGCTTTGTGAAAATGATGAAAGGGATGATTATAATGTTGAAGATGTATTTAATTGTACATATGATGAACTTTTCAATAGTTTGTGCGACGTTATATCTAGTTATACTTTACATGGCTTTTCTAGGGTTGAGGAAAACTTTATAGATGTTATGGAATATCTCATAATGCAGATTACGTTTGGTATTCAGGGTTATCAGTATATGGATGTTTATAAATATTATAAAAGTTTAGGTTGTATTGAAAATGAGTTCTTAGATATGTTAAATGAAGATTTAAAGCAATTAGCTTTAAAGTCTTTACAATTTTTAAAAGACCATTACGATGATTTTGATATTAAAGATTCATCTTACATGAATGAGCTTTTAGATACAATGAGTACATATGATGATAATATTATCAACTTACTAAGGGAGTGTGCAAAATGAGAGAGTTTTATACTGGTTATTTTGCAAGGATTAAAAAATACAAGGAGTTAGGTCTTTATCCAGTAAGTATTGCTAGGTATAATCCAAAGGGGATGAATATTTTCACATGGTCAGCAGTAGCTCCGTCTGAGGATATTTTAAGAGATTATAAGTCTGGTAGAATAACCGAGATTGAGTATGATTTTAGGTATAGATTACAATTGCAAAATCGCAATATTTTGGAGGATTTGCATTTTATTGATTCAAAAATACCAAAAGAGTATAATGGAATAGTTCTTTGTTGTTATGAAAAGTCAGGCACTTTTTGTCATAGGCATATACTAGCAGAGTACATAGATGAAAAATTTTCTATTCCAGTAAAGGAGGTTAGTCTTGAATAAGCGAATGAGTGATTATCAGGCTTGTTTTATATTCAGTTTTATCACATTATGTATAGGTTGTATTGTTTTTTATAATAGCACTGTAACAAGCGATTCAAAAATAAATTATTACGTTTGGGGTAGCTTAATGTGTATATTTAGTTTATGCCTGTTTGTTGCAGGTACCCATACAAGGCAAGAATATGTTAATATTAAAAAGTTTGGTACAGTTTTAGACGCAGTTATTAGGCTAAGAACTGAAAATCCTAAAACATTTCATGTTAATTTAATTGTAACTTACACAATAGATGAGCAGGAAGTAACTAATATGTTATTAGATAGCTTTGATAGTAGTTGTCCTTTAGATATTGGTGATAAAGTTAAAGTTAAAGTTTATAATGGTAAAGCTTTGTTAATAGATGAGGAGGAGCATTATGGAAATTAGATTTAATAAAACAGATAAGAAATATGGTTGTTTTAGTAATTTTTATCCTTGTAAGGTAGAGTTTAATGGTATTACATATCGGAACAGTGAAGCAGCATGGCAAGCTCAAAAAACTTTAGCTAAACATAAACGTATGGAATTCTCAACTATGCTTCCATCTGAGGCTAAAAGAGCAGGAAGAAGAGTTACTTTACGAGAAGATTGGGAAAGCGTTAAATATGATTTGATGATAGCTGTCCTTGAGGCAAAATTTACACAAAATAGAGAACTTGGCGAAGTATTAAAGTCTACTGGTGATGCTACTATAGTTGAGGATACTACAGGTTGGCATGATAACTTATGGGGTAGTTGTTCTTGTCCTAGATGTGATGGTATTACAGGACAGAATCTTTTAGGTAAGGCTTTAATGGAAGTGAGGGCTAGATTAAGTGAATAAGAAAGATGAAATTTTTAATAAGTTACAGCAGTTTATAAAAGATTTTGATATAGATTGTGTTGAGACTGTATATCAATGTGATAGTGTTAACGAGGAATGTGTTGATTTAGTTGCAGAGCTTGTTGAAATTATGTTAAAGTGATTATAATTAGGTTAAATTCTTAATTGAACTTAACCTTTTTGTATGTATATCTAAGATTTTTTCACTGCACATCATTTCATTTTATTTTTAAGTATAAATACGAAAATACTAATATGTTGCTAGGAACAGGAATGCTTGTATAAACTACATAATATACTATCAACTTTTTAAGAGTATATTTTCTAAGTTAGTTTGCTTGATACTATAATTAACTATATAATTTACTATATACATTATATGAATTTTGTATATTTTAGTTATATAGTTAATTATAAAAATTGAAGTTATTTTTCGTTTTAGTGACTTCTATAGGTAGCCATAATTTACTATTATTTTTACGGAGGATTTTATGAATATAAGTGTAAAAGGAACAAAGTTAAAGATTTTTAAAGATTTAGAAATACAGCAAACAGTAGAAAGAGATAATGTAGGTCAGTATGTTACTTTACAGGCTAGAATACCTTACGATTCTTTAATGTGTTTCGAATTTCCTAAAAGTTGTGGTGATTGCCCATCAGGTTGGTGTTCAAGTGGAAAATGTGGTAGAAATGTTCCTTTTCAGCCAGAGGATTATGAAAGACGCCCAGATTCTTGTAAATTACAAAAGATTGAGTTAAAAGATTTGATTAACTCTTGACTTTTATTAAGTTACATGGTATAATATATTTAAAATAAAGTTTAAATTATATGGAGGTACATTATGGAGCGTTTAGTAATGGAGAAAGTATATGAGGAATTAGGTTGTAAAACAGATTATGATAAGATGATTTGTAATGAACTTGTATTCCTTGTACTTTCAGAGCCTAGTAACAAGACTGGTTGCGACAGTAGAGATAAGCAGGAAGAATTAAGAAAGTGGCTTTATGCTGATAAGTTCGGAACCTCTGAGGAAAAGGTTCTTAGAGTTGCAGGTTATTGGAGCAATGATTTAGCAGATATTTTTGGAGAGTCTGTTGGCATCAGTGGAAAAGATGTATTCTCTAAACTCTTTGAGGTATTAAAGAATAAAGAGGTTATCTCAGGGGTAGTTTTCCATTAAATCTTTGATTTCTTTTTAACATTAGTATATTTTGAATGAAAGTGGGTATACTAATGTTAAATGAGGATTTAGAGCAACGAGAGCTTTTTAATAAGTTTTATAAGATAACAGACCAAGCCATTGATAAAGCTGTAAGTTTTCAGGATATTGATGGCTTATCTGTTAGTCAAAATGAGTTGATTAGAGGGTGTATTAAGACAACTTTAGTTGATGCTAAGAAGTATAATCAAAGTAAAGAGACTGCAGTAGCTTATTCTGAAAGTCGTTTTGGCGAAATATTTGGTACAGAGCATGGAGTTAATATTAATTCGAGTACTGAGATATTTAGTATTATAAATAGAGATGATTTTTGTGTAGTGTTTCATAATCACCCATCAACACAAACTTTTTCCATAACAGATTTGAACTATTTTCTTTTTTATAAGAAAATTAATGTTTTTGGAGTTGTGTCTAATCTTGGTAATGTTGAGCTATTAATTAGACAACATGATGTTTGGGATGATAAGTTTTGGGACTTGGAGGATAAACTTGGTGAGTACTTTAATACACAATTAAAGGATAAAGATACTAAGAGTATGAGTCAAGAAGAATTATACCATTTAAGTAAGACTATTCTGTCTAAGTTCAAGGAACTTAACTATTATATACATTTAAAGTAAGGAGTGATATTTATGTTAAAAAGATTTAGTCCTAACCCAGAACCATTAGATGATTTAAAATATACAAAGCCATTAACAATAGAGCAGTTAGAAAATGATTTAGTGTTCAGATTAGACCGCTCACAGTTAAAAGTAAGTTCAGATGCGGAATTAAAGGAATTATTTAGAGATGAATTGACATCTTTAGCTAGAACTAAAAATATGTCTGTAGATGAATTCTATGATTATTTAGCGAAAAGTTACCCTTATAGTGATGAAAAATCTTGTTGGGGTAGTTTTCCGAATGAGCTTTTAGAAAAATGGGCTAAGAAAAAATGATTAAATTATTTAGTCCAAAAACAGATAAACTTTGGAATATAGAACAGCCTAGTACGAATTTAGAGTATGAAGATTGGCTTGCATATCAGTTAGATGCTACACAGCCATATGTAGATTCTGAAGAGCAATTAAAGGAAAAATGTTCAGAAGAAATTAAAACGATAGCAGAAATAAAAGACACAGGGGTAGATGAGCTTTTCAACTGGATGAAAGTAAATTACCCTTACAGTAATATGTCAAAATGGGCAAATTTTTCTGATGAATTACTAGAGAAATGGAGATATTTATAGGAGGATTAAAAAATGGCATACACGAGTGAAAGTAATCAGATTCTTGTAGATAAGGTAAAGCAGTCAGATTTTACGGAATTGAGAATTACAAGAATTGAGAGTCAGGAGCATGAATTTGAAGCAGTTGATATTCGTCAGTGGTACTGTACACAGAAAGACCCTGAGATGAAACCAACTAAAAAAGGTGTTAGAATTCAGGCTGACCAGCTTGATGCAGTACTTGAGGCTATTAAGACTGCAAGAAGTTAAAATTAAATAAGGAGAAAGTGTGTTATGTGTTATGATTTATACTACATAATTGAAGGCATAACATATTCTTTTGAATACCCTCTTGTATTGGTCGAGAGGGTACTTTCATTAGAAGAATTGTTTTCATTATTAAAGGGGTATGCCTTAAAGTTGACTGAAGAAGAGTCAGATTTACTTAAAAGTAATGATTTTAAGATTGTTAATTCTAAAGATGAATTAGTGTCAACTAAAGAGAATGTGTCTATTTATCCAGAGATGCTTGTATTTAATTAAAGCTAGTATTGACTTTTTTAAAGTTTCATGTTATAATATAATTAAATAAAATATATGGAGGTTTAATATGAAATCTTTAAAAGAGTTTAATTGTAAGTCAAATCCATTTGATGTTTTAGCACAGTCAGCTCTTGAATATGCAAGAGCAGTTTTATTTACTAATTCAAGACTAAGAAATGAAGAGTTACCAAAAGATTTTACTAGCTATGATGACAGTACGTTTAAGTTGTATTTAACTAGAGTGAATGAGTGTATTGATATACTTAACTCTATTCCAGAAGAAGAGCTTGAAATCTGCAGACGAAACAGTTTGCTGACTCTTAATGGAAAGCAGAGACAGGTAAATGATATGTTGTTTGCTCTATTTAATGAGTTTGATACTGAGTATTCCAAAACTGTTCCTTATCTTAGCGAGGAGATGGAAAAAGTTTTGTTTGGGGTAGATTCACCTGTTTACCAGAGGCATAAGTCTTTGCAGGAATTTTATAAGACTTATAAGGATGATGAAGTTCTTACTGAGCGTGTACTACATCATTATATTGATTCTTTGGATAATGATTTGGAGTACTGTAGAAAGAATCTTTTATGGGGAGATAAGGATTGTGAACTTGTAGAAAGGTTACACAGTCTTGAGGATTTATCACTTGATGATGCTGAGTATCTTTTAGCTGTTGTTAAGAAAGATTCAGATAAAATTTAAAGGAGGTGTTTTTATGTTAAGTGCTAGAGAAATGTGTGAATTAGCTACATCAGATGTTTCAGGTAATAAGTTCTTAACGGAGATTGAAGCTCAGTGTAAGGAAGAAGCTAAAAATCACAATAAGTTCTTCACAGAATTGTTTGAGGTACAGGATAAGCATACTGATTTACAGATGCTAATTATCAAACATTACAATGTGGATACTTACAGAGCTTTGGTCAGATTAGGCTACCTATTTGGGGTAGTTACTGACGAAGATGATACTAAGCATATTTATATTGGTTGGGGTTATACAAGCACTGCTGACCTTGAAGCAGATTTGCGAAAAATTTAATTAAGATTTAAATTGGGAGGACTTTAGTTCTCCCTTTTTTCAGTTCAAGTTAAATCTGTGTAATATAAATCAAAATGCACAAATTCTGACCATTTTTGTTGGTTTTGTGCAAGTTTAAGGAGGTTTACTTATGCATGGAATTCTATACTATTAAGGAGTTTTCTGAGAAAATAGGAGTTCATGAAAATACTCTTAGACGTTGGGATAAAAGTGGAAAATTAAAACCACATCATAAGACTATCGGAGGACATAGAGTTTATTCTAGTGAACAGGTAGAAGCTTATTTTAAAATATTCAATAAGGAGGGGTAGTTATGAAGTTTGATGATTTTTTAACTAATATCGAAGTAGATAGAAATGATGCAGAGGCTTGTGCTTTAGCTTTAGCTTGGTTAAAACAGAGAGTTTTAGAAAAAGTTGATGATGCTGATATTTTATATTGTCGCAGAGCTATTACATCCGAAACACCAGCTAATGTAAAATTATCTAAATTAGAAGCTTTTGTTGAGCATGTAAGTGAAACACAAGAGCGACCTTTATTTACAGGTAGTGCAGAGCAGATTGCTGAGGATGCTAATTTTGTTGCAAGTCAGTTAAATATTACTACAAATGAGTTATGTAATGAAACAGATTTATTTGTTTCTGCTTACATTAACGATAATCATTTCAAGTTGAAGGAGGAAGATTAATGGAATTTGTAAAAGACCCAAATGATACAAGAAGGGTAGTTATTATTGATGTTTCAGGTTTATTCTATAAATATGCATACGGTGGTGCAAAAGCTTTGTCTGCAACTATCATGGTAGATGGAGTACCTACACGAGTTGATACAACTTTACCAACTTATGTTATTAAGCAGATTCATCGTTGGTCTAATTATGGAGTTAACCCAACTGTAGTATGTTTTGATGGAAAAGGTGCTACAAGAAGTCGTAAGGCTTATTTTGCAAAGCATAATGGCATCAGAGAAGGTGCTGAACCTATTGGTTATAAGGGTTCTAGAGAGAGTCAGGACTCTCGTTTTTATGATGGTATTAATATCACACAAAACTTATTAATGCAGGGAGGGGTATGTTGCCTTAAAGCTGATGGTTATGAGGCTGATGATTTAATTAAAGCAGCAGTTGATAGAGCTAAAGAGCAGTATCCTCATTTACCAATTGATGTAGTTACTGGTGATGTAGACTTAGTTCCTTTAGTAGATGACCAAGTATCTGTATTTTTAGAATCAAGAAAGCTTACTTGGGCTGAGGATAAGTCTATTGAGAAGAGAAATTATATGCAGTTAAGACCATATAATTATCAGGAGTATATAGAAGGTTTATCAGCATATAAAACTTTAGAGGTACCATATAATACTGTACTCCTTACAAAGTTGCTTCGTGGTGATAAGTCTGATGAGATTCCAGCATATCCTAAGTTTACCCCAAAGAAGTATAAAGCTTTAATTACATCTCTGCAGGAAGATGGTTATGATTTGTCAGATATCTGTAGATATGACAACCCAATTCCAGTTATCAGTTACAGGGGTAGTGAAGAACCTATCCCAGAGGAGTTAATTGAAAGTACTCCTAGAGAGCAGAAAATGATTAAATTTAAAGAGCCACCATGTTTAACTAAACTGTGTAATATCTTATCGGATTATCTTGATGACGATATTGTTGAACATGTTAGATTTATCTATAATGGCATCAACTTAAACGGAGCTTTTGTTGGATTACCAGATGGATTTAATCGTAGACCTGCAACTTTAACTGTAAATATTGATGGTTATAACGCAGGTCAGTTACAACAGGCAGTTTCAGTTGTTCAAATTAGATTACCATTTAATTAAGGAGGTATTTAGAGCAATGATTATGCCAGTTAATTTACCAGATATTGACGATAAAACATATAAGAATATTTGTATCAAGCACATAAATGCAGGACTACTAAAAGGGGTAGACCTTGCTTTAGAGGAGTATAAAACTGTTGATGATACATATACTTATTTTAAGCAGTTCTTTCCAAGAGGAGTTTACACTGGTTTTATTGAGGAGCTTTATCGTATCAGAGATATTATTACATCAAAAATGCTTTATCTTGCAGGAGATTATGATAAGTATGTAATTATGTGTTTGCTTAATAATTACTATCGTGATAATGTAAAAGATTATAATTTGAAAGATGCCAATACTTTTGCTTTGCATGAGCAGGAAAATCTTAAAGAATTGTCTAAAAGTATGAATTTCCATGTAATTACAAAGCAGAAGGATAGAGATTATGTACTTGCTAAATTTTCTGCTTATGCTTCAGAAATTGATTCTGATGTTGAGTATTTAATGTCTACTATCGAGGATTTCAATCAGTATATCAATACTTGTTTTGCTGATTTTGATTTCTTAAATCTTGGTGATTTTACTATAGAAGAAATGAAGGCATTAAGTACAATGCACGAATATATCAATTTAGGTATTGAAATTCAGGAGACAAGATTGCATAGACCATATGCAGTTATCAAATAACTTTTGAGATAGGCTTGACTTTTTATTATCTTTGTGGTATAATATAATTATACTCGTAAAGGTAGTAAAGGAGGTTACTATTGATAAAGTTAGATAAAAAACTAAAGATTGGTGTTGCAATGTTTTCAGCATTAGGGGTACTTATCTTAGTGGATATTAAACCTTTAAATGTTAATGCTGAATTAGGTACAGAGATTACATATGATTTAGTAAGTATAGATAGCTCTAGTCTTACTGCAGGAGTTTCTTCTATATTGTATGAGACTATTAATTTAACTGCTACTGTTGAAAAACATGAAGAAGAAGTAACTGCTGAGTTCAATCCTTTTACTGAAATTGATTCAGAAATGTGGACTACAGAATATGTAAATATGCGTGATGCAGGTACAAAAAGTGCTAATGTATTACAAAAAGTTAGAGTAGGCACTAAAGTTCATGTTTTAGGTTATGAGAATGATTATTGGTATAAAGTTGAATATGATGGTCAGACTGGTTATATTTGCTCAGACTACTTATCTACTACTTCACCTTATAAAAAAGTAAGTTCAACAGCATACTATAATCTAAATGGAAACAAAACTGCTGATTGTAGTGATACTATTGCAGGATTTACATTAGCAGGTATGTCAGAATGGTTAGGTAAGGGTTGTTACATATATAATGTAGCAGAAGATGGTTCAGTCGGAAGTTGTAGAGGTTATTATGAATTTCATGATACAGGTTGGGGTAGAGATGGAGATATTCCTAGAGGTGAGACTGTAGATATTTATATGACAACTAAAGATGAATGTGTAACATATGGTCGACAAGATATTTATATATTATTTGTTGATTAAGAGTTTAAAGACTAGTCTTAGTTGACTAGTCTTTTTTAGTGGAGGTTTTTATGCTTTATATCAAGCAGAAAATAGGATATAATAGATTTATTGTTGCTGATACTGATGATAATTCTGAGGAGCTTTGTACTTATGAAAAGTTAAAATATTGTGTTTTAAATGTAGGTTTAAAGATTGAAGGTGTTACTATAGATTCAATGGATTGTATTACAGTACATTGTTATAATAATTTAACAGATATTAAAGCTCTTAAGTTTAAGGTATTATATGGTATTTCTTTACTTATTAATGGTAAGGGAACTTTGTGTAATATGGAAGTTGATAATAAAGTAATAAATTATGTATTGAATTTAGAGGATTGGTGTACTAGTTTAGCAGATTTCTGCTTTGAGAATGTACGTATAACAAATGTTGATACAAATATTACAGTAGTATTATCTGATAAAATAAAGTTTAATGACAGAGCTTTTGAGTTCTGTAGTGATTCAAATTTAACATTTGATTTTTCACAGTTATCTGATGAGACTGCTAAAGTAGCTTATAATAGTTTTTTAGTTTCGAATAGCAGTTGTTTACTTATTGGGGTAGCTAATAAAATAAGTAACGTTAAGATTGTAGATAATCGTGAGCGATATGCTTATTATGTAATTTTAAAGGCTTTGTTATATAGAGATAATTTAAATTTCTATACAGTACATGAATTAACACCAAAAAGTTTATATAATTCTACTATTGAAGAAATAATAAAAATATATAGACCTAAGTGGTTTGAAATATGCAATTCTAATATCAAGCTATCTCTACAAGGTGAGAGTCCTATCTTGCAAGTAGACATAACTAATCTTACAAATGTAACTACAATATTAACTACTGTAATAAGGTATGGGATATGTGTAGATAGTTTTAGTTTAGGCATCTTATTGGGTTATTTAATGTTTGTGTGTGATAAAGATTTTGATTTATTAAATGTAGTTATGAATTTAGGAAAACGTTTGAAGTTGGAGTACAACTTATAGGAGGTTAGATTATGCTAATATTAAAGAAACAATTGACTGAGCTAAAATATGAAGTACTAGATACGGATGATGGTGTAACTGAGATAGCTACAACATATGAGTTAACTGATTATGTTAAAAATCTAGGATTAGAAATACAAGGGGTAGTTATAAATGCTGATGGCTATGCATTTTTTCACCCACAATTTGACTATTCCATTAAAGAAACAAAGTTTAAGATTTTAAAAGGCATTGATATTCATGTAGAAAATGGAGAATTAGTTAATCTTACATATAATGAAAATTTACAGGATACTACAATAAAGTTGTCAGATTACTGTAATTTTATTGCACCACATTGCTTTAAGCCATCTTGGGGGATTAAGACTAAGAGTCATATTACTTTAATATTAGATAATTCTTTGGAGTTTAAATCTTTTTCTTTTATTGATTGTTTCTATTGCGGAGTTATTAAGATGGACATCACAGCATTGTCAGATAAAAAAGCTGATTATGTTTACAAAGAGGCTATAAAAGCAAATGCTCTTGGTTTATTCCCATATGACCATTCTTGTATAATAGATAATATCGAAAGATTAAATTATTATTGGGCTGATAGTGTTGTAACTAAGGGACTTATTATGTTTAATGGTCAAGTAACAAGACTCGAAGAAGTTTTGCCTGATGTAGATAAGTATACTGAACTAATGAAAAAGAAATATTTAAAATTATTTGAGCATGTAGCAAATGCTGAAATAAGATTCAATAAAAATGTATATAAGGCTAACCGTGAAGCTCAGTGTGCTTCACATATTAGGAATGATATTGCTAAAATGAAGGGGTATGCAAAGAAAACTGAGCGGGCACAAACGTTTAAAGTTATATATAAAAAGCTCTTAACAATTGATAAACCTTTAAGTGTGGATAAGCTATATCATTTTATAATGCTATTTAAGGCTGATGATTACTGTTGGAGTTTATGGGATAGATTTTGCAATAATATTATAGAATTCGCTGATAAGTATTAGAAGCTATTGACTTTACTTTAATTTTATGGTATAATAAATATAATAAATAACTTATGGAGGTTTTTGTATGTTTGTATTGATTAAATGTGATACTTGTCGTGTTGGTTGTAGTTCTACTGAAGTTTACGAATTTGAAGATGGAACTGATGAAGAAGCTCTTGATGCATATGCAGATGAGTTAGCTCATGAAAATGCTGAAATGTATGGTATTTTAGATGATGAGCGAGAGTCTTGTGAAGAGTCAGGTATTGAGTTTGATGAGAGCGATTGTTATAGTTATTCATATGAAGTACTTGATGATATGACACGAGAGGAAATCGAAGAGCAGTATGGAGAAATCACTAATGCTTAAAGGGTAGTACACAGAAGCCAAGATTAGTTATGAGCTAGTCTTGGCTTTTGTTATAATTAGTTACTTAAATTTTGAATATAAATATAATATGTATATAGATTGGAGGAAAATTTTATGTTAAAATTAAAGGATATTAGTTTAGGTATGCGTGTAAGACCAGAAGAACTTTGGCATATTTATGATACTGTTATTATTTTGACTAATTTTGATGAAAAGAAAGAGACAGCTGAAATAGTTTATATAGGTGAGCCAAATACGGATGAACTCATAGCTTTAGAAGAACAAATAAGGCTTGAGAAGAAGGCTATGTGCTGTGTTTATTTAGTGCCAGAGGAAGAGGATAATTTAGTATGTAGTACAGAAATTGAGTAGTATGTACATTATGGTGTATAGAAACTTTAGGAGGTAATCAAATGGCAACATTAGATGCATTATTTTATAAAGAGTTTACACAAACAATGCAACGATTAAAAGGTCAAGTAGGTGCAATAAATCTACAAGATATACCTTTACCACCAGAAGCAGATGGTAAATTTTTTATTGAAAAAAGAGATAAAGTTATTATAGCAAATATACAAGAAGAGTATTATTCAAGGTTAAACGGTTCAGAAGCACTACTTTGGGGTAGTAAGGCTCTTCAAAGACGAAAGTTCGATTATAAAGGTGAGTTTATGCGAGATAAAGCAGGAAATTATATGTTACAAGATGTTCCTTGCCCTCATGATTGTACAGCTGTAATATCACCAATATCTATACAAGTTCCTACAAAGTTTAAATCAAAAGAGCAATCACAGTATGTAGATATGGTTACAAAGAAGACTATGAGTGGTGATATACATCGTTTTGTTTATATTATACCTAAAAAGTACTGCTATATGTTGAAACAGACAGCTTTAGTTCTTTCGTGGAATAAATTAAGAAGATTTTACCAAGGGGTAGGTCTTTCTTTAAAGAATGGTTCTGTACTTTATATGTATGTAATTCCATATAAGCCTACATCTACAGTGCATAATTATAGAGTTTTACAGTGCAAGACTTCTCTTGATTATACTTGGGAGATTAATTTATTGAGAGATTATTGGATTACTAATAATTTTATGTTTAATCCAGCTTGGTGTCAACTTGATGAGCCTATTAAAGGAAGAGATAATATGGCTTATATAAATCTTGACAGTACTGAGGATATTTACGAAAGATTTGATATATCGAAATCATTAGGCGAAGAAGAGACTATAGAGGATGTGGATTTTTTAAATGAGTAGAAAAAAGTATATCATGTTATCTAAGCAGCATTACTTAGATACACAGACGAACAAAGTTATTACAAAAGCAGAGAGAACAAACCCATGCTTAACATTAGTTCCATTATATTTTTGGGATGAATCTATGAATAGTAAGGTAGTTACAGGTTTTAATTTAGTAGGTGGACAGTTACAAAATAGTTTTAGCGATTACAGTCAGACAAATACATTACCACTCCCAGGTATACATTTTGTAATGAGAGACTTATATAGTGCTAATATATTATTTTATGACGGTAGAAAGCATGAACGTCATGAAATAAATATAAGTGGTTTGGCAAGTAAGATTCATCAGCCAAATAAACCTAGTCAGGAGAGAATTGATAGTGTTATTTTAGATATGACTTTTGATGGTCAGGTAGGTAGATTTAAAGCCTATACTTTGGATAGTGAAGTAAGAGAAAGATATAAAGGGGTAGGTTACCTAGCTCAAAAGGAAGATGAAACTTGTCCTAAAGTTGGAAGACTTCATTTAACATATGGCTTATTATATAAGCAGTTTCAAGTAGTATATAAAGGTAATGATTTAAAAGGTACTTGTTATGTATTATTCTATGGAGTTTTTGGTATTCTACTTAGAGATAATTTATCATTTGATGCTTTAGTTATTTTTAGTGGATACAATAAAGATACTGTTTATATACAGCAGTTTATATACACTTCTAATGAATATTTAATTAAGTCAATAATAAGATATGGAGGTAGTAAGTAATGAGTGTAGTAAGTAAGTATAAAAGTACACCAGTAAGTAACAGATTTGGGGTAGGTAATTTCACTTATAAGTGTGTTTTAGACACAGAGCAGACAGGTATTATAAAAATAGAGATATTTGCAAATACAGTAGAAGATGCAATTAATATAGCAGTTCAACAATTTGGTGCTTTATTAGACTATAGCTATATTAGTAGTGATATTATATCACTCATCTTAGCACCTTATTCTGATGGTACTTGTTTACTTTATATGTGATTATAGGAGGTATAGTTTTTATGTCAAAAAATGAGAATTTAACAACTACAGGATTTGATGAATATAATTATCAAGATATTTACGAGGTTTTAGTTCAGGTATTTGGACAAGGAAACTTTAAACCTAAAGAGAATAGTGATATTTTATGTGCATTTACTTTAAAAAATAATTCTATGTATTTCAGATTTGTCAAGGCAAATCCTGTATTTTGTAGGCTTGAAGTGATTGACGATGAAAATGGTGTTATTTATTGGGAAAATATTAATACTAAATCTCATTTATATGAGCGTCTTATTTCAATATATAAAGATGGGATATTCTTTCATGGTCAGCCATTTATATTTAATAAAGTACTTGATTCAAGTTCAGATGACTTTGATGATGACTATATTGACCCAGAGATGATTGCAAAACATGCTCAACCTACTATGTTTGAATCTTCAGATGATGAGGAAGAGGAGATTGACCAGTCTAAGGAGTCAAGATTTTTAGATGAACTAACTAAACCACAGACTAGTATTGTTCCAGATATTAAACAGATTCGTGTAGTTTCATTAAAATTAGATGGAGAGGTTGTTGCTTATAGATTTAAAACTGATGTTGGTGCTTTCGATATGCGTAGGTCTGTTGCATTGAGTTATGGTTTAGGTGGTTTTAAGATTGAAAAATTCATTACAATTGAGTCTATAAATGGTTTATATATGTCAAAATCTGAAATGAAGAGTCATAAACTTATACCAGATGTATCTGATTGCGAGGCTGATTGTAGAAAGTTAATTAATGCCCTATTTCAGGGGTAGATGATTTTATGTTACAGCAGTGGCAGATTTTATATAAACAAGTTATAACAGATTTTTTATTATTTTTAAACTCTAAGACTAATAGATTTATTCTTAAAGATGGAACTTCATTAATGATGTGTTATAATCTAACACGATTTTCAGAGGATATAGACTTAGATAGTACAGATACTCAATTTTTTAAATATGTTGATTTATTTGTAAGAGCTGTAAGTCAGAGATATCCGGGGATAACATATAGGAAAGCTAAAGATACTGCAACAGTAAAAAGAGCTTTTATACATTATGGTGGGGATAAGCCATTAAAAATTGAGGTTTCATATAGGAAGAAATCAATAAATTCTACTGAATTTTGTATAATTAATGGTATAACTGTATATAATATTGTAAGTATTATGCTAATGAAAATAAGTGCTTTTCAGGGTAGAGACAAGATTAGGGACTTGTTTGATATTGTATTTATCTATTTAACATATAAAAATTATCTTACAAGTGAAGTTATATACTTGCTAAGAAATGCAGTAGAGTATAAAGGTTTAGAGCAGTTTGATTATCTAATAAAAGGTCAGTCCGACCCTTTGATTAGTAATGATGCTTTAGTAGATGGTTTTTTTAACAATGTATTATGATTTAGGTCTACAGTAATTTATATAGTTATTATTGACTTTTCTTGAGTTATATGTTATAATATAAATTAAGAAATAGGAGGTTTTAAAATGTTATATATTACTGGTATTCAGGCATTAAATATAGAAGATAGTACAGAATGTTGTGGAGATTGGCATACTTCAGCTCAGGATTGGAGTAAGTTGAATATTGCAGATTCAGTAAATAGTAGGTTTGGAGATTGGGGCATTGAGCAGGATAAACATATTCCTACGCATGAGGAGCATTATAATGTAGCTAATACTCTGAGAGCTATTGTAGATTTACTTCAGGATGAAACCTACATGGGGTATCTCAAAGGCTTCAGAAATGATTTCTTTTGTACAGATGCTCATAACCAAGAGTTCTTTGAGAAGGTTATTATGTTACGAGATTTACCACATTGGGATAAAATAAACCATTTAATGCAAATGGAATTTATGTGGGATTGGGATAGATTTTTTGCAAGTCAAAAAATAGTATAGTTTTATTAAGAAGTCAAGATTATCTTCTAGATAGTCTTGACTTTTTTTCTGTTTCATGGTATAATTATATTATTAAATGAAAGGAGTTGTATATGCAAAACTTTGATTATGGTTTTTTAGTTGATGGTAATAAGGGTTTATTTTTTGCAAAAGATAACCATTTATATTTTCCAAATAGGAATAGTAATCTTAAAGAAGGTATTATCACAAATATAAGAATTGTAAAGGATTTCTTAGATGATAGAGGCTATGCCTTTATTGATGCAGAAATGCTTGAGACTGAGCCTTTCACTAATGAGGATTTAACTGATTTTGCAGATGAGTTTTCAGGTGTGAGAAGGGTATATCTTGGTAAGTCAGAAGTAATCTTATGCTTAAAGGCAGGCTTTGATTTTAATCTGTTTACAAGTAGGAATGATAATTTCACTTCAGTATCTGCATACTTTAAATATGATGGAAAAATAAGAGTGCTTTTTGATGGTATAAATGAAAGAGCTTTTCATAGAGAGCCTTGCAGAACATTTCTGCATAAAGCAAAATCTTTAGGGGTAGATTTCTTAAAGCAGTATAGTAAAACTCATTTTGTAGATTCAGACTTAACTATGAAATTAGGTCTATTAAAATTTGTTAAGGAAAATAATACTTTTTTAAATCAAGTTACTTTTAGTTATAATGCTGATTTTGGCATTTATAAGGCTGAGACTAGATTTAGTTATTCTCATGAAACATCTGTTAGCTATTGTGTCTATAATGGTAAAGCCTTACTTAGAACTTCTTATATTGATAGCTTGGGTGATATACCTTTTAAAGAAATTACTTTAAAAACTATAAGGCAGTGGGCAAATGATATGCATGTTTGTACTAGTACTTCAGCTCTCAAGACTTGTACTATTTCAAGTGCTTTATGTTCTAAAGTATTTAGGTTAGGCACTAGTGCTTACCTTGTATATGCTTTTAATGTTATTCAAGCTGATGTAGATAGTTTATCTAATGCAAAGTTACAAGAGCTTGTAAAGCAAACTTCAGAGACATATATGGCAGCACTTAGAAAATGTGCAAAAAACTTAACAGCTAAAAATATAGGAGATTTAACTTTACAATCTTGGTATGTTAAAACAAATTAGGAGGTATTATGTTAAGAGTTAAGATGCTTCGAGGAAATGAGACTTGTATTATTGACAATGGTAAGTCTTATATCTTTGGACTAAATGGTAAATGTAAACAAGAAGACGCAGGTAATTTATCCAGTTATATGACTGGTGCTTTAGAATTGCCTTGTATCAGTATTTTATCCAGCAATGGAGGGGTAGAAATTGCACTGAATGAATCTGATTCATCTTTTAGACGATTTAAATGTAATGAAGACGCTATGACTTGTGCTATGAAAGTACAAATGAATGGTAGTTTTGTTAAGATGCTTAGGCGAGATGGTAAATTTGAGGATGTACCTTTTAACCAGTTAATTTTTGTTTATCCACAAGGTACAAATATTTTTCAATTCATATCACAAATTAATAAAGAGGAGGTTTTTGATTAATGCGTAAGGCTATACGAAATATTAATCAGGCTGGTGTTACTATTTCTAAGAGTAAAACAATTGATACTATTAGAAAATACAGTATTTTACATAATTCTATGTGTGAGAGATTATATGACTTAGGTTTTATGAGTTCTCCACTATATTTTGATAGTGTAGACTTTTGGACTACATTTCTTAGTACATATCCAGACATTGCTAAAGAGTTTTTAAATGAACGAACAGGAGAGATGAATTATTCTTTACCAGTTATTCAGTATATAGCTCGCAGAACAGAGGATAAAGACATTAAGTTGACTTTGGATGCTGTATCAAATGTCTTAAAGGCAGAAGATGCTTTAGCAGATTTATCTAAGTTATGTGAATATGTTAAATTTCAGAAAAAGAAAGATACTGTTGTAAGTAAGGTTAACTTAGGTATTGTGAAAAGTGTTTGTAACTCAAATAAAATACCATTAGACAGTCCTTATGTACGTGAATGTTTTTATCTTGAGCCTTTCGAGGAAGTAGTTGAGATTGATTACAGTATTGTAATTTTAAAGCATTTGCTAAAGATGCTTGATGTTTCAACTAATATAAGTTTATCCGATGACTCAGTATTATTGGGGGTAGGCTTTACAATTAAGGATGATTGTGAGAATTTAGAGGCTTTAGTAAATTCTGATATTAAAGGTACTGGAATTTATTTCAATAAGTTATTTAAAATGGTCGAAGCATACTATACAGAGTACTATACAAATAGAACTACTAAGACAGTTTGCTTGGATTTTTATTCAAAATTATTTACAGATTCGTTACAGGAGTGTATAGATTATTTAGCTTTGCAGAGAACTAATTATCCAGATGCTAAAGATTTTTATGTAACATCGTCTAAGTTATATCTTAGAGTGAGTGTAGATAAAAAGTTTAGCAGTGATTTCCCAGATAGTATTTTTGTTGGAGAGCGAATTTATAATCTTGATGGTGAGGTTTATAGTCCAGTAAATCGCTTATTAGGCTTTAGTGGTATTTATATTTATGAATATGATAAAAATATCTATAATTACAGTATAACTGGACTTCCAGTAGACTTATATACAAAGCAACAGCAGAGGGGTAGTACTATGTTAGTTCCTATTGGTTGTTACCCTTTATGCTTAGTAAAAGAGAGATATGAAGATGGTGTTTCTGAGATTTACCCAAAGAATTTTTGTGCAAATGAAAAATTCCTTACACCTGAAGAGATGATGACATATTTAGATGTAGATTCTCTTGATACATTAGACCAAGAAGCAGCAGCTTTAGTAGAAAGGGGTACTTCTACTTTTAAGTTATTAGTTGGTCGAATGTTGCAGACATTAATATGTATTAATTGCGATTACACATTGCCAGACCATCTGAGTCCAAATCAGCTAAAGATTAGTGATTGTAAAGCTTGGTTAACTAAAGAAACTTATTTAGATGCTTGCATAGAAGCTAGTGTTCTTTTTGAGAAACTTGGATTTTAATTTATACTAAGAGTGTCAGTATTAAAAATTGACGCTCTTTTTTGTGCGTAATTTATCAAAGAAAAGGAGACATATTATGGTTATTAATAATCTTGGTTATATATTCGAATGTCGTCAGGATGTGAATGGTAGTCTTGGTGTCATGGAAAATTTTAGGGTTATGTTTAAGAATGATGAACAGCGTGTTTCGTTAACTTTTGGTATTGATAACTGTGGTAAAATTGTAGTTCCAGCTTATAGTGATATGAGTTTAGGTTTTAAGCCATTAACTACTATGTTTCAAACTAAAGAAAGTATTGATAATTTTGTTAGAAGTAATAAGCCTTATTTCGGTAAGTTAGGTGCTTTTTCTATGATTGCATCAGGTACTATTATTTTTAGTAAAGAAACAGGCAAAATTAAATCTACTGATGGACTTGATTTTTATGTACCTAAGACTACAGCTCAAACAGTTAAAGAAATTGTAGATAAGAGAGGAATTCATCAGCCAGCTTTAATTTGCGAAAAATTAAGCACTGTTAAAGGGTTGAATAACTTTGTAGTATCTGAAGCTATTTATAATGGTTATATGGCTAATTTCTTATCTTGCTTGAGTGCAGAAAATACTAAGGATAGAAATGCTTTCATCAGTGCAGTTACATTAAAGGAGTAATTGTATGAATATTTGTCATTTAGTTACTAAAGGTTTTGATGGAGATACAACTGTAAGAAGGTCTATAACTTATAATGGTACACCTCTTACTATTGGAGTAACTCACAAACTTAGTAATGATGTAAAAGAAGAAACAGTAGAATTTAATAAGTCATTACCAGATGAGGTAAATGCTGTAAAAAGTTTGAATGATGGTAAACAAGAGCTTATAGATTCACCTATAGGTAATATTATAAATAATAATGGTAATATACTACCTTTAAGTTCTATTTATGATTATCATGTTACACCAAATGACCCATTGAGTGCAGTATTACCGATAGGTGCTGATTTCGATTCATTAGCTGAAGATGTTAACACTAAAGATTTTTTAAGAGATGTAGCTGAACAGTTATTTCCGCATATCAACCCAAATACGCAAGATAGGGATATTCAGCGAGATGCTTATTACACACCATATATTCCTTTAGTAGCTCTAACAGGTTGTATTCCACCACAAGTTCAGGATGGTGATGCTTTCTTCAATCCAGAAGGGGTAGTTACAGTTGCAGAGTTTCTTGATGGATTAAATTCTATTAAGTACGGTTGTAATGCAAATAATCATCGCAAAAAGACCTTAGATAATATATCTGTAGACACAGATTATTTTAATGAGGGCTATCAGTCTTGTATTAGAGGTATCTCTAGTCCATTTTTTAACTTATATACACGAGGAGAGTTAATTAAGCCAATAACTAGACTAGAGCTTGCATACATAACTGTAATTTGTTGGAATCAATTCATAGATAAATTTAATAATCTTTATGGAGGTTCTTTTTATTTAGGTATAAACTTTGATTGGGAGCTTCCATCTGAAGTTTTATCAAATTATGAAGATGGTTTTGATTACAAGGTTAGTAAAATATCTATAGATGAAGACTACGATATTGTTAGTCTTGATGTTAAGGATTATAAGTCTGACAGAACTATGGAAGAGTATAAAGAAGATATGAAATCAGGGGTAGCTCCAATCCCAATGCCTATGTTTATGTCGATGTTGGAATTAGGTATATTAGACTTATTTCATTATGAGGATAAAAATTTAAATCCTTTGAAAGAGGTATCAAGAGGAGAGCTTTGTTATTTTCTAACTAAATTAGCTAAGTTATTCCCAACAAGATATATGAAGTAAATATTAAGAAGGAGGGCATTATATGTCTAAAATGTTTGATGCTAATGTAAAGCATTACAAAGAAAAATATCATAGTATGATTAAAGATATCCCTAGAAAATCTTTAGAGACTTATATTAAAGGTTTAGGTATTACAGATGAATTCTTTAAGGCTGGTTTTGAAGAAAATTCGGAAGAGTTTCGTAATTTTGTATATAATTTTGCTAAGACTCTTATGCCAGGTCGAGTTAGTTGTACTACTTATGCAGCAGTAGTTTCCGTGATTGCTGATAAATATGGGGTAGCTTATCAGGGTTATGCAGGTTTTTGTTTACCTAAAACAAATCCAAGATATGAGGCTGAGCTTGCTGATTTTAATAAGAGAAAAGGTTCAGATTCACACCCAGCTTTTGCAAATCATGTTTACACTGAGATTAATGGAAAAATTTATGAGTTCTTTAATGGAGCTACTTCTGATATTGACCATATAGATTGTGTAACAATCTAGTTAGGAGGCTTAATATATGTTATATTCAGATACAGCTTTAGAGCAGTTAAGAACAAGTCTAACAAATATGGGCTACCCATTTGAAACAAATCAGTTAGATGAAAAGACTGTACGTTTAAATGTAAAAGTTACTGATTATACCATTCCAGTTTGGTTTTTAGTAGATAAGCAGATTTTTGGCTTTGACATGATAAATGGGGGTAGTAAAACTTGTTCAACTATTGAAGAATTTACAAAGTATTTTTCAACTTACATTTTTATTTATGTAAATTTCATTCCTAAAGCTAAGATTGTTGCAGATGCTTTCGAGAAGGATATCAATATAAATACTGTTTATGATAACTTTAGTGGAAATAAAGAAGAAGGTTATACTGCTAAGTTTAGGGTATTATCTACTCCAGGTCAGTTTGTCCTTATTTGCAAAGATAACTCATTATATTCAGCTCGTCTTGTAACTTATACAGAGGATGGTTCACGAGTTAGAGTTTTAACAGAATATAAATATGATTTGGATGATGTAAATAATATTACACATGTACCTACAATTTATTCATATCTCACAAAGTTGACTGAACTTTACGGTGAGAATGATTCAGTAAATATTGATAGAGTAGGTATTGAGACATTTGAATTTACTATCGAAGATTTGCATATTACAGCAGATGTATTATTCGCATATACGAAGATATCTTATTTAATAAAAGATATAAATGGGGTAGTTTTCGATGAAGTTGTAGAGATTAATAATCCTTATGAATTACAGGATTTGTATCTCAAGTGTCATGACTCATATGAGGCAAAGTCATTAGATGAAGATGATTCTGAGCCTGAGCAGACTACTGAGGAAAGTCAAGAGTCTGAGCTTAGTGAGCAAACTGATGCCGATTCTATGGGTGACAGTGAAACTGAAAGTTTTATTGGAAGTACAGAATCAGTTAATGAAGATAGTGAAGCTATTGCTTTAGAAGAGGATAGTGAACCTAAGCAGGATGAGCTAAATGATAGTGAGGAGGATGATTTAGAGGCTAGTACTAAAGAAAATTCTGAGGTCGAGTCTAATACAAATCCAGAGGAGGACAAAATATTGGAGTCTAATAATTTTTCAGTAAAGAAAGTAATTGGAGAAGAAAATGATTTAGGTTTACAGTTTATTGTAGATAATAAGATTTATTTTATTGATGCAGAAGCTGCAGCAGGACATGGAGTTCCTTTAGATAGATTTTCAGAGGTTGTGGGAACAACGGAGAAACATGGGGTAGTTATGACAGCAGATGAAATTGCTTCACGTACTTTCAGTAAAAATGTTTCTTCAGATGTAAAGAAATGTGAGGAGCTTATTTTTCGTATATTTGAATAATTTTCCAACTACATTAGACCTAGCATATTTTTTGCTAGGTCTATTTTTCTGTAGTTTACACTTAAGTTTGCGTATTATTTATATCTTTATGAAAGGAGATTTTTTATCTTGCGAAATATTGAGGGTATTCAAGTAGTTGGTACAAGGAATGAGACATATATTTTTGTTGGGTATAATAGGGATTTTATTATAGTAGATGACAAAACGGATAGCGTTTATATTAATCCAACATTTGATGTGTTCTTAACAATATCAAAAAGTTATGATGATGAGTATGACTTCTTAAAAAGTTGTTTTGTAAATATATTATGTCAGGTACCTATTCCAGTTGAGGATTTCAAAATTCAATATACTAAGTTACATATTGCTATGAAACCACCAATAGATTGGGGTAGAATTGATAATTATGCTGAAAGAGCTATCTCGCATATATTGATGGGTAAAAGTTTAGATGACTTTGCCTTAGAAATTTATACAGCATTAAAGCATGTATGTAGAGATTATCCAGAAGAGTTTATAAATAAGTATAGGAATAAGATGAAAGGAGTAGAAGAATATGTCTGAATTTTATGGACTTAACTATAGTGTTAAGAGTTTTGCAGTTGCTAACGATTTTGTGGTAAATACCAATAAAGCTTGTTATGCTTTAGGTCAGCAGTTATTACCATTTTGCTTATATGCAAATGAAGACCAGAAAAAGTATGGAGTACTTGATTTTGCCACATTTCAGGCTTTCTTAAATCCACAGATTAGTTTGATTGATGAGATTGTTGAATATCGACATCAGGCTTTTAAAGATACTGGTATCAATGTAGATATTAGGGATGAGGTAAAAAAGAAGTTGTTATTTTATGATTATTTAATGACTATTTCTATATGTTATGTAGAAATCCCTAAATATGTAACAAAAGATGGCATGCCTATGGCTACATACGATAAGTTCTTATGTACACGAAACCCAGCTATCATGGGTGCATGGATGGGAGCAGACCCATCTGAGATGCAGGCAAAATATTCATCAAGAATTACATCTCGACAGGTTGAGTTCAATATCAATGAACTAAGATGTGTGAAATTAAACCATACAAATAAGGGAAATTCAATTACTGTTCCACGAACAGCTTATAATGTTGAAAAAATGACATGTATCCCAATGTATATGCTTTATGCTTTTGTAGAAGGTTTTAAACCACTTATTCAGGATGGAATTGTAAAGTTCTCTTATTTGAAGGATAATGGTACAATTCGTGAGCTTGCAACTACATTAAATGAGGATATCCTTAAAGATTACTATGATGATAATATTTTCATCAACACAATGTTATCGGGGGTAGATATCAATACTGTACAGCAGGGAGGTATGACTTTATCATCTAAGATGAATAGAGGTTATATCAAGGTACCAGAATTAGGTGCATCTGTTTATGATGGAACAGGAGTTAGAAGTTTAAATATAGCTCGTTTATTAAAGGCAGAAAAGATTGATTCCGTAGATAGAACTTTCTTGAAAGTTGACCTTAATTCTGTACCTACAAACTTTAATAATGGTATTGATTATATTGTAAAGACAATGCCAGATAGTCTTAAAGATTGTTATAAGGCTCTTGTAGGTGAGGAGTTTGATGAGGCTAAGTGTTCAAGTATTCCAGTAATGGCTGAAACATGTAAGTCTTATGTTGCAGGTAGAAGTGCTTTCTTAAGTACATCATATCATCGTGATTTACATGTATTTATGGTTTCACATCCAGAGTGGTTTCCTTTATATACTGGTAAGCCAGCACAGCAGATTACAAGTTCTGCAAACTTTGGTGTAACACCTCTAGATTTCTAGGGGTAGTTACCATATCATATAGAGAGAGTTTTTCAATATATAAAAGTGTATCTTCTGATGTAAATATTTCAGAATAATGTAGTGTATCTTATGATATTAGTTTTTCAGGACTATGTAGTGTATCTAATATATTAAGTTTTTCAAAGCAGTATAGTATATCGGGCATTATAAGTTTTTCAGGGCAATTTAGTGTATCATGTACATTTAGTAAGTCAAAATGCAGTAGTGTATCATTTTAGAGTAGTAGTTCAAAATATGGCAGTGTATCAGGAAGAAAAAGCAGTTCATGCAAGTACAATGTGTTAGTATAGTTAAGTATTTCAATAGTTATTAATGTGTCAGGGTGAGTAAATTTAAATCAGTTGCGTTAACGTATCATTAATTACATATAATGTATCTTGTATGCAAAGTAATTCAGAAGTGTGAAGTGTATCAGGATGTAAAAATAATTCAAAAATGGTAAATGTATCATTAAAATATAGTTATTCATACAAAAATAGTGCGTCAATATGTATTAGATATAACAAATTTGGTAAACGTATCAATGAAATCTAGTAAGTCAAAAGTATATATATTGTATCAATCATATAGAAAAGTTCAATACATAAAAGTGTATCATTATAAACAAGTAATTCAAAGTTGAGCAGTGTAAGTTTAAAAGGAGGTGGGAATATGACTATCAAGGTAGAAGCAAAAGGTATTGTTAAAACAGGTAAGACAGCCGAAGTAGATGCAAAGTTTTCTACAACACATGATTCTTTTGCAGATGATTTAGGAAAAGCTATTTATGGGGTAGAGACAGTTGGGTTTAACTTCAATACTTCAGATGTTTATGATAAGGCTGTAGCTAAATTTGAGACAGTTAAGCATTTACTTAAGCCTAATCGTTATACTGTAATTTATAATGAAGATGGTTTAGTTGTAAAAGTATTAGCTTAATTTGTTTTAGTATCAATAAAATAAAGTAATACAGAGTTATTAAGTGTATCTTGATTAAAAAGTAAGTCTTGTACCATTAGTGAGTTTAATAAAACAAGTGTTTCAGAATAAATTAACGTATTAGATAGTGTGAGTATTTCACAGAGAAGCAGTGTACCATAAAGATATAGTATTTCAGTTTGTACCAGTGTATCAATATCCTTTATTAAGTCTTTGATTGCAAGTGCCAATTTTACAATTAAATATATGATTTAGTCTTGACTTTCTTCAAGTTTTATGGTATAATTATACTATAAATTTAAAGGAGGTCATTTTTTATGAGTGATTCAATAACAAATGTTACAACTGGAGAGGAGACTGATGTACTCAAACAACAGATTAGATGCTTGATTGCTAATGTATATGATTTACAGAAATTGCGTATTAGTGCAGGTAATCGTTTGGTGCAGTCATTCTATCTTCAATTAGGGGTAGCTCCATCCACCAGTCCAGATAATGCAGATAAAGAAGAGAAGAAAATGATTGATAGACTTAAAGCAGAGTATAATCGTATTACTGATGCTGTGGCAGAAAACAATAAGTCTATTAAGACAAATATCAAGGCTTTGAGAGAAAGTGATGAAGAGGGCAAGCGTCTTACATTAATTCGTAATGACCAAGATTTCAAACTTGTTGAGTCTTATACTTTACTTCTTAAGGCTGAGGAAGAGTCTACAAAGAGCTTGGACAAGTATGTTAAACAGCATAAACTTTGGGATGCTTTCTTTTCGGGTATCAAAGGTTGTGGAACTCTTATGAGTGCTGTTTGTATCGCTTATTTAGACCCTTATGTAGCTAAGTATCCAAGTTCATTCTTCAGATATTGTGGTATGGATACAGTTCAGGATGAGGACAAAGATGGCAATAAACTCTATTTAGAAAAAATAAATGGGGTAGTAACTGGTATTAAGGTTAAAGAAGCCTATGGTTATTATAATAATGATGGTCAGTATTTTGGAAAAGTTCAGGCTACTGATAATCTTTCAGATGATGGCTTTTTGTTATTCAAAGGAGAAGATGGATGTCTTTATGAACAGCGACAGCTTACTAAAGTTGTAGATGGACAGGAGATGCTCATTTTTGAAGAAATCGAAAGTGGAAAAGAATATGTAGGCGATGTAGTAGTATCACAGCATGGTCGTAGAATGGGTGATACTGAGATGGTTGAGTACATAGATGCTGATGGTAATCGTAGATTAAAGAGAAGTATTACATACAATCCTTTTGTTAAAACAAAACTCATGGGTGTACTTACAGGTTGCCTTATCAAAGCAAAAGACCCAGTTTATAGTAAGATTTACTATGACTATAAGGCTAGATTGGATAACTCACCTCGTTATGATGGTTATACACCTGCTCATAAGAATATGATGGCACAGCGTTATATGATTAAGCAGTTCTTAAGAAATCTTCATACTGAATGGAGAAGCTTAGAGGGACTTCCTATTTATGAGCCTTATGAGGTGGAGAAACTTGGAAATAAACCTCATCATTTGAATGAGAAACAGCATCAGTTAGCACAGAAATATAAGGCTAGTAAGTAAAGTTATAATATGAGTCTAACTTTATAGAGTCTTTTGGCAGGCTTAAGCAGTAAAATGTTTAAGCCTTTCAATTTAATCAAATAAGGAGGTAATTAGAATGAATTTAGTAAATAATGGTTTATGTCTTTTTAGTCGTGTAGCTAGTAACTATGGTGTTATAGATTTAGATGATGGTGCAATAGATTGGGTATCTAAAGAAGATTTGATTAAGTATGCAAAAGTAGTAAACATATCAGGGGTAGATATTGCATCGCATACAATCAAACCAGTTTTTTGTAGACTTGATGCAAATAAGTGTAATTGGGCTACAAATAAGACTAATATCTTCACAGTTATTAATTCTGTTTTCTTCAATAAGAATTATAATGATGGGGAGTTAGTTATTATTACTAAAGACAATAAGAAGTTTAAAGGAAAAGTAAAAACCGTTTGTATGCAGGGCGAAACTTATCGTGCAGTTACTTTCTATGGTCATATCATTGTATTCTTTAGCACTGCTCAGTTTGATACTCTGGTTGAAAGAGCTGTATAAATTTCTCAGTATTAATCAAATAATAGGAGACTAAATTTAGGTCAATAACCAGTAAGAGTTCAAGTATATAATTTAACTCTGAAATTTATTGACCTATTTTTGTAAATTTAAAGTTAATTATGCTTATGTTGTGTTCATAAATAAATGTTGATAACTTGCATTCTTTCAGAGAAGTAGTTTAAGGTATCTTATTCTTATTAAATTGATTAAATTTTTAGCAGAGTTTCAATCCTTTAAATTTAATCTGACACTAATATTATTTATGGAGGTTTTCAGATGAAGAAATCTAGTTTATTAATTTGTAGTTCACTTTTAGTATTAAGTTTAACAGCTTGTTCTAATAATGCAGTTCAGTCAACAGAGGGTGTTAATGTAGGAGAATCAATCTTATCTACAGAGATGCCTACTGAAAATACTGAAGCTGTTACAGAAGAGGAGACTAAACTTGATACAGCATTTACTCAAGAAAAGTCTGACAAGCTAGATAGTTATTTATCTAGCTACACTTATACTGAAGTTACACAATCTATGGAGAATGGTTATGAAGATGGAACAGCCTACACAAGAACATCTTATGATGTAAAAGCAGATACTTCCTCAGGGGTAGCTGATTACTCTGTTTCTCAGAGAACTGATAGTAATACTGAAGGAGCAAAAGAAGGTTCAGCTCATTATATTAGAAACTATAAAGAAGGTATTACTTATGAAAAAGATGACTCTGATAATTGGATTAAGAGTGAAGGTACTGTTAATATGATTAGTTGGAGTCTTGAGGATTTTACAAGTACAAAAGATGTTTTTGATTACATTCTCAAGGATTATAAAACACCAGTAGATACTAAAGGTTATACTTCAGGAAATTATGAATATTACACAGTTGAAGAAGATGCTAATAAAGATATGGTCAGTGGACTTACTTATGATGAGCTAGGCAAACAAACTGTAGATTACATTTATTATACAAATGGCAATGAATATTACCCAGTTTCAGTTATTACAAAGATAACTTATAAGTATGGAGGTAATGATTATTACATTCAATCTACAATTCAGTTTGTGACATTTGATAATACATCTCTAAATATGCCAGAGGAGAACTAACTAATATGTATCAAAAACGATTCAGAGTAAAAATTAAATATAATGACATTGATGGGGTAGCTTATGAGACTTCATATAATTTATTTGCAGAAAATAAAGAAGATGCAACTAATATAGCTAGAGAATTATTTTTCATGGATTTCGGGACATTCGAAGATATGCATATTGAAGTCGAATATGAACTCCCTAGTAAAACCGAATTAGAGCATGTAAATAGAGCTTTAATTGAGCAGTTTGGTATTATAAAGCAAAAGTTTTCTGAATTGACTTACAAACAATTTTTAGAGTCATTTCAGAATTTTGATGGTTATAATATGGTGCTAAATATAGATTCAGCAAGTTTCTATTTTAGATTTATGAATATCGAGTGTAAGGCTATCTATCAAAACGGTAGTACTTATATCGATGAAACAGAAGTTTATTATCATGGGGTAGATAGATTATATATTATTACTGATAGACTTTGTACAGTCTTAATAGGTAATGGAAAGTAGGAATCAATATGAAAGGTCTTTATAAGCAGTTATGTGATAAAACTAAAGATGTTAAAGGTTTATTACCAGTTGAACAGTTAGTTACTAGAGCAGGTATAACATCTGAAGTAACTAATAAGTTAATATCTTTAGGTTTTAATGTTCAAAACTTAGGTCAAAGAGGTCAGGCTATTCTATTTACAGCTTTGAATGACATCATAGCTGTTTATAAGGGTGATTCTTTTTATTTTGCTACATTATGTGTAGATAAACTTAAAGAATTACTACAGTATAATATGTTGTTACCAAATGAAGGTTGCAAAGACCTTTCAGGGGTAGATAGACTTGTCCGAGCTAATACAATTGAAACTATTAATGCATATCTAGCTCAAGGTAAATATCATTTTATCAAGCTTAATATGTATGATAGATGTAAAACAAGTTGTAGCTTATTTACAGTTACTGGTATGAACCCATATCCAGATTTAATATCTGAAACAGTTTACAGTTTAACTAATATAGCTAATTGGCATAATGAATTATACAATGCTCTTGTTAAGGGTTGTTATAAACTTACTTTAGTAGATAATTATGTACTTTGTCAGAATTATTTATCATCTACCATGAGTTTACCTACAAGTGGTATTCTTTTAACTAAAGACCTCAACAACAATGTTATAGAAGTCCCATTACATAGGATTAGAGATTATGAGCCATATAATTCTGATGGTTTTGTAATGAAGCTTTACAAAGGGGTAGTTTCCTACGATGGTTCACTCATTACTTTAAATAAACAGTTACTTGAAAGATACTATGGAGAAAAGCTTGTAAATTCTAAGCTAGAAAGTAAATCTGTTAGATATAGGTTTTGTCTTGAAGAATTACTCTCTAGAGGTTATAAATTCTCTCTTGCTTACTACATAAATAAGTATCAGCTTGATATTTATGATGCAGATGATATTTACGACTTAGCAGATAAGTTAAAAGCCTTAATTAAGCGAGAAGATGATAAAGGTATTATAAATGCTAGAGTTTTAACAAGTGCAAATCAAATTCTAGCAGGTCATAAATCTTATTACATAAAGATTAATCTTGATAAAATAGGCAATCATGAAGTTAAAGTAGTCGAGGATTTATCGAGTGTAATGCCAAAAGATTATGATTATTATGCTATCAGTCCTAGTCTTGGATACAATAAAGTAACAGTTAGTGCTACATCTGATAGTTTGGCTATGAAATATGGTGAGACTGAATTTAAAAGACAGTTTGGTAAAAATAGCAAGTTTATTGGGGTAGTAGCTGAAAATAAGCTTATTAAAGGCATTAGACCTTATAAAATGAGTATTGAGATTCAAAGAAAATTATGTCAGAACATTATGTATGGCTACACAGCTAACTATGAAGGCTATAAGAAAGTATTATTAAATATATTATCTGAGAATAATATAAGCACATATTCAGATGAAGCTATAAAGTTGATTTATATAAATGGTTTAGCTCGAAAGTATAGATATGGTCAGGATGTTAAATTGATTGATGTGATTGACCATCTTATTCAATTTATGGAGTTACTGGGTAATACAGATGCTTTAAATAAAAAGTTAAATGAGCTTGAAAGTAATATCTCTTATAAAAATTGTCAGAAAGAATATCAAGGTATAGTAGATGCTTTACCTGAGCTTAAAGGTTTTAAGGTTGATGATACTCCAGATGGTAAATTTGTTATAACAAAGTGGGGTAGATATAAAGTAACAAAATCAGGTATAGGTAAAACAGTTGAGTTATTGTACAATGAGAAAAGGTTAGGTAACAAGATTTTAAAATGATTTATGCGATTTTAGTTCTAGGTATTCTAGTTAATTCATATAATTATAACAGTAAACCAGTTACTTGGGATACTATTATAAATAAAGATATTGATTTAGTAAATGGTTGGTTTTCAGTTGAAGATTGTGATAAAATAATGTATGCTACTGAAAAAGTCAACATTCGTGTAAGCCCTAAAGTAGGTACTACTAAAATAGGATTTCTAAATAAAAATGAAGCTATTCATGTAATCGGGATTTGTGATAATGGCTGGAGTAAAGTTCTATATAATGAGTCAACTGCATATATAAGCTCAAATTATTTAAGCCCTAATAAGGTAGCAGTAGCTAGTGACCAGAATAAAGTTTCTGAGGCAAAGAAGCCAGAACCTACTAAAGTGGAAGAAACATCAGTAAAAACATATCCGAGTTTTGTAGAGGAAATTGGGGTATCTGATGATTATGTAGATAAAGTATTAAGTAATTATTATCGTATACCAGAAGTAGCACGAAACAAATTTGAAGACTTTGGCGGTGTATTATCTATAACAAATGAGAATTTAGGTGAAAAGTTTTTTAATGATTCAAGCAAGCATATAGTTGCAGTTACAAGTTATAAAGGTTCTAGTAAGGAATGTAGCATCAATATAGGAACTAAAGATGCTACATCAGTTTTACATGAAATGGGACATTTTGTTGATTATGTGTGTGGATACTTATCAGATACAGAAGAATACAAGGGTATTTGGGGTAGTGAAGTTGAAGCTTTTAAGTCTTTTCATTATACAGCTGATGAAAATACAAGCACAGCAAATGAGTATTTCGCTGAAAGTTTTCAAGTATATATCGAAAGTCCAAATGAATTGCAAGAGAAATGTCCACAATCTTACGGTTATATAGTTAATACACTCAATCATTTATAAGGTTCTTTTTTATTATATGATTTGTGAATATTTTTATTAGCTTTATAAATAGAGCTAAATTTGAATAAAAGTCTAGTTTAGAGGTGTAAGTTTTGTATAGTGAGTATCAAGAGTATTTAAGACAATTGAATAATCGACTTAAACGTAGTGGTTTAAACTTACCTGTAAACTTTGACTGTGATAATAGTCACATTTATATGGAAGTTACAAAGTTTGAGCAGTTCTTATATTTTAATCATGTACTGCAAATAACGGATAGTGAATTCCAAATTCCAAGTTTATTTGATTTTCAAGATATTGGTGTGACTGAATTTTTACGAAATCAAATTTATGCTCAGTATGAAGCTGAGTGGAATCAAAAAATGCTTGAGTTAACTCAACAACCAGCAAACGCAGGGGTAGTTGATAAGCCAGTATCTGTTATTCCACATCGAGAAATGGAATTATTCACTGAGTCACTTGGTTTAATGAACGAGGAGGAAAAAGAAGAGGAAAAGTCAAGCTTTATTCAGTCTTTATGGCAAACTGCTGACGCAGAGGCATCTGATTTTGAATTTGATGACGATGAAGAGGAAGAAGAGGAAGACTTTGAAGATTATAGTTCTGATGAGGAAGAAGATGAATTAGACTTCGATTCTGATGAAGAGGATGAGCTAGATTATAATTCTGATAATGAGGATGAAGAAGATGATTTAGACTTTGGTTCTGACGATGAAGACTCTGAAGATGATGATGATGACCTTTATGATTATTCAGATGATGATGAAACCTCAGATGAAGAGGATTCAGATAGTGATGAAGATGATTCCTTTGAAGATGATTATTATGATTATTCAGATGATTCTGAGGATAGTGAAGATGACTCTAACTCTCCTAGCGGTGATGAATTGGATTATGCTGATGACGAATATGATGATTATGACTATTCAGATGACGAAGATGAAGATGAAGACAGCTTGAATGATTCTGCTGAAGACTTCGATGACTACGATGAGTATGGAGATTACTCTGAAGATGATGGTGATTCTGAGGCAAGTAATGATTCCGAAAATAATGAATATGATGTTGAAAATTCTTCGGAAGATTTTGACGATTATGATGAATACGGAGATGACGACATCGAGGAAGAAGATTCATCTGAAAATGATGACGATGTTGACGAATATGATGATTATGACTCAGATGAAGAAGACTA